>Ga0302325_10000705_pt1 | contig 89910 bp, 72 predicted proteins | sample Palsa_T0_2_FD_201948 | JGI IMG/M metagenome (GOLD analysis project Ga0302325, IMG submission 201948) | Peat permafrost microbial communities from Stordalen Mire near Abisko, Sweden - Palsa_T0_2 | ecosystem: Environmental > Terrestrial > Soil > Palsa > Peat permafrost | place: Sweden: Abisko...
AGCACCCAGGCCCCCAACCATCGCGATGCCTTCGGGGACGGGCAGAAGTTCATCACCCCGGTCATCGCCAACGGCAAAGTCTTCCTCGGCACCCCCAAAGGCGTGGCTGTGTTCGGACTGCTTTAGATTCGGTTCCGCCAGTGGCGCCATGCTCGAGGCCGTTGTACCCTGACCTCCAGCGCGCGGCAGCTATAAAAGCGATCAAAAATTCATCGCATGCCTGAGTACTCGCAGAGTCCGCCGATTGGTTTGCGTCACAGTCTGAGCGTCCTTGTGGATGACCGGTTGACCGTCCCCGCGGTGGCAGCCGCGTTCACCGGTTTCGCCGATATGCCGCCGGTGTTCGCAACGGCGTTCCTGGTCGGATTCATCGAATGGGCCTGCATCGAAGCACTTCGTGGTCACCTCACTGTTGACGAGCAATCGGTCGGAACACACGTCGATATCAGCCATGTTGCCGCTACGCCGGCCGGTATGCGGGTTGTTGCGGATGTAGAGCTCATCGCGGTAGAAGGCCGAAAGCTGCGATTCAAGGTTCAGTGCCGCGACGCCGCCGGGCCGATCGGCGAGGGATATCACGACCGGACGATCATCGAGCGGAATAAGTTCATGTCGCGCGTGTCTGCGAAGGCCGAAAAGCACCGGACCGTATGAAAGATCCGCGGGCTGGCGGTTTGTGCCGAGTCGATTTCGCCGCCGGCGATGGGCGCTGACGGTTGATAGCACGCGTTGCGGCGTTGCTGCGCACAGCTGCCCTCGTGCTGGCGACGCTGAGCCTGGCAATGGCTGCGGTTTGGGGTGCCTTCGCGCTGTGGTATCAAGTGCCAGGCGGCTACGCGTTCAAGACACTGGCCGTGGCGCTGTGGACGGCTCTGGGCTTGGCGATGCTCATTGCGCTGTGGCAAGGGCGCATCGCACTGGGTCTGTTGGGATTCGCGGCGGCGTTTGCCATTTTGCTGACCTGGTGGCACCAACTCAGACCCTCGAACGGTTTCATCTGGGCAGACGATGTGGCGCAGATGACGACAGGCACAGTCGAGGGCAATCGTGTCACGTTGCACAACGTGCGCAATTTCGATTGGCGCAGCGACAGCGATTATACGCAGCGCTGGGAAACCCGCTGCTATGCCCTGGATCAGCTCAATTCGGTCGACATGATCATGTCCTACTGGACTGGCCCGGCGATCGCTCACATGCTGGTCTCCTTTGGCTTCGATGACGCCGACCATGTCGCGTTCTCCGTAGAAATTCGCCGCCGGCGGGGGCAGAGCTTCTCGGAGATCGGCGGCTTTTTCAAAGAGTTCGAACTTAGTATCATCGCTGCTGACGAACGCGACGTGATTCGGGTTCGAACCAATATTCGAGGCGAGGACGATTATTTATACCGCATCAGAATGCCGATAGCCGCGATGCGCTCATTGTTCCTTGCATACATCGACCAGGCGAACAGGCTCGTGGATACACCCCACTTCTACAACACGGTGACCGTAAACTGCACGACACTGGTCTATCACATGATGGAACGCATAGTCGGATACCTGCCATGGGACTACCGCCTGCTGCTATCCGGGTACCTGCCGCAATACGTCTATGGCATCGGTGGACTTGCGCCGCACTACTCACTCGAAGAGCTTCGGCAGCGCGGACGCATCACCGAACGCGCCAAAGACGCCGATCAGAGCGAGAGCTTCTCGGCGGATATACGGCGCGACGTGCCGCGCATTGAAGCAACGCAGTTCGGCGTGACACTTTGACGGCCCATGGCAGCCCGAAAAAAAAGTACAGCCACTCGCGCCCGCGGCAAGCTGGCGCCGGGCCGCAAGGCGCGTGGCCTGGACGCGGTTCAGGTTCCGCTCGAGATGGGGAGTCCCAAGATCGCCGAGCTGGCCGCGCTCGTCGGCAGCGTCGGCGGAGCGGCCATTGGCGCCTACCGTGAGCCGCTCGGTGGCCGCGCCCTGTTACTCGCTTCCCTGCCGCTCAATGCAGTGCAACCCACCCCTTTTCAGCGCGACCTGTCGCCGACGCACGCAAAGCGGCTGGCTGAGAAGATCGATGAGACCGCGGCGTTTCTCGACCCGCTGATCGTAGTGCGCGGCGAAGAGGGTTGGCTTTGGACGCCGAATGGTCGTCACCGCCTTGCGGCCGCCAAAGTCCTTGGTATGCGTCAGATTACGGTGTTGATCTCCCCGGACGAGTCCCTCGCCTACCGCATCCTTGCGCTCAACACCGAGAAGGCCCATAACCTGCGTGACCGAAGCCTCGAAGTCATCCGCATGGCGCGCAGCCTCGCAAAGCGGCACAGCCACGCACGTGAATCGCAGTTTGCCGCTGAGTTCGAAGCGGCGGAGCTGCTGACGCTGGGCATCGCTTACCAGCACGTGCCGCGCTTCGCAGGCGGCGCGTACAGCGCCTTCCTCAGAAAAGTGGATCGTTTCAGTGAGCGCACACTCGTGGCCAGCTTGCGTGAGCGGGAGAATTTTGCGTCGCGGCTGCAGGAGATCGATGTGCACGTGAGGAAAATCATCGCCGGTCTGCAGGCGCGCGGTTTCAAGTCGCCGTATCTGCGTAACTACGTCGTCGCCCGAATCAACCCCGTACGGTTCCATAAGGCAAAGCGCGGCGATCACAAGCCGGCTATGCCGCTCGCGCAAGCCCTGACACGCATGGCTGCGGCGGCCAAGACGTTCAAACTCGATTCGGTTTCCAACTCGGATCTCGCCTGGGTTGCCGTCGGAGCGGGTGGGCAGGAGTAACCGGGACAGCAGGCCCGGGCGCGCAGCTGCGTTGAAACCAGCGGCAGGGCTGCGGGGTCATATAGCCTGAATGCATCCAGGGAGTCCCCGGGGGTTCGCGCTCGCGTCCCGTCAAGATTTGCGTATCTCACGAGCCGCCTGCCACACTGTTCATGGCAGGCCGGGATAACTTACGATGGATCAATTGGTTACGTCCGAAAAGACAGAACTTCATAAGCCTGGCGGGCGATGGCCACTGCTCGCCGGCATTGCTCTGGCGGTGCTGCTGATCCTGGGAGCGGGAGCATGGTTGCTGGCGCGAGCGCACGCCCGGGCGGCCGCCGCGGACAAGGATACGACGGTGCCGCCCCTGGTCACCGTCGTCGCGCCCTCATTGGGCGAGGTCACGGCGTCCGTGTCGTTGACGGGCCTGATCAGTGCACGCAATGACATGCCGATTGGCACAGAAGGCGACTCCGGACGCATCGCCGAGGTGCTGGTCGAGGCCGGCGATCGCGTCCGCAAGGGCCAGGTGCTCGCGCGCCTGAACCCGCTCACGGCACAGGCGCAGATCGACAGCGCCGAGGCCTCGCTCGATGAGATGCGGGCCAATGCGGCCGTGGCGCAGGCCGAATGGGTCCGTGCCCAACGGGGCGCCGACCTGTTCTCGACGGAGGACAACGAACGACGACGAACCACAGCCATCACGGCACAGGCCAAGGTCAAGGCGGCCGAGGCGCAAGTGGCTGATGCACGCAACCGCCTGGCGCATACGGTCGTTCTGGCGCCCAGCGACGGCATCGTGCTCACACGCACGGCCGAGGTGGGCCAGATCGCGGTGCCGGGTTCGACGGTGCTGTTCCGTCTGGCCCGCGACGGGCAGATTGAAATGCGCGGTCAGGTGGCCGAACAGGACGTGCCGCGGCTCGCGGTCGGTCAGCAGGCTCGCGTGCGACTCGACGGCGTCGCGCGTACTTTCACCGGTACGATCTGGCAGATTGGCGCGATAATCGACCCCACGACTCGCCAGGGTACGGTACGCATTGCGCTGCAGGCGGCGGACCAGGACCTGCGTCCGGGAGCCTTCGCGCGCGCCGACATTCAGGTGGGCAGCACGATGGGCGTAATCCTGCCGCAGACCGCCGTGCTCAGCGACGAGCAGGGACTGTATGTGCTGATTGTGGATGCTGATCACAAGCTCGAGCGACGACCGGTCACCGTCGCCGGAGCACGCTCCGAGGGGCTGCTGGTCAGCGCCGGTCTGAACGGTACCGAGCGCGTCGTGGCCATAGCCGGTGCGTTCCTGCGCACTGGCGAGGTCGTTGCGACCACCGGCCCTGCTGCTGCGGCCCCGCCCGCAGGCAAGGCCGTGATAACGGGCGCACAGAGCGCGGCGAGCCCACCGTGAAACGTATCTCGGCCTGGGCGATCACACACCCGGTGTTCCCGCTGGTGATGTTCGCGGTGCTGACGGTATTCGGCATCGTGGCCTTCATCCGTCTGCCGATCACGCTCAATCCGGACATCGCCGCGCCGTTCGTTCAAGTCACGGTCAGCGAGCCCGGCGCGGCGCCAGCCGAGATCGAGACGCAGATCCTGCAAAAGGTCGAGGGCGCAGTCGCCAACGTCGGCAACGTCAAGAACATCACCTCCTGGGCCACGGAGGGTGTCGCCCAGACCGTCATCGAATTCCAGATCGGCACGCCGGTTGACCGGGCCACGAGTGATGTACGTGATGCGGTGGCCCGCGTGCGCGCCGAGCTGCCGCAGGGCATTCAGGAGCCGCAAGTACGGCGCCTTGATATCGATGGTGGTCCGATCGTCTATTACGCGGTCAGTACCACGGGCATGAGCGAGGAACAGCTGTCCTGGTTCGTGGACGACACCATCACCAAGCGCCTGCTGGCCGTGTCCGGTGTCGCGCAAGTCAGCCGCTCGGGCGGCGTCAACCGCGAAATACGCGTCGATCTGGATCCGGCGCGCATGGAGTCCTACGGCATCACCGCCGGAGAGGTCAACCAGCAGTTGCGTCAGGTCAATCTCGACGCCGCCGGTGGCCGCGCGGATGTCGGGGGCTCCGAACAATCGATAAGGGTGCTCGGTGGTGCGCACAGCGCCATGCAGCTCGGAGATTTGCGGCTGACCATGCCGGATGGAAGAGTGGCGCGGCTCAGCGAGATCGCCGAGGTGCGCGATGGTACCGAGGAGGTACGCAGCATATCGCGTCTGAATGGCCGTCCCGCCACCACCTTTGCGGTATTCAAGGCCAAGGGCACTTCCGATGTCGCCACCTTGCACCGGATCGAGACGGAGCTCGGCAAGATCGGCAAGGAAGCGCCAAGCATCACGCTCAAGCAGGTGTTCACGACGGTTGATTTCACCCAGCAATCCTACAACGCGTCAATCGAAGCCTTGGTCGAGGGTGCACTGCTGGCGGTGGTCATTGTGTTCCTGTTCCTGCGCGACTGGCGTGCGACGGGCATCGCCGCGCTGGCGATCCCGCTGGCGGCATTGCCCACCTTTGCTTTCATGCAATGGCTCGGGTTCACGCTCAATCAGATGACTCTGCTGGCCCTGTCGCTGATCACCGGTGTACTGGTGGACGATGCGATCGTCGAGGTCGAAAACATCACGCGGCACATGAAGATGGGCAAGAGCGCGTACCGCGCCGCTATGGATGCGGCCGACGAGATCGGCCTGGCCGTGGTCGCCTGCTCGATGACGATCATCGCCGTGTTCCTGCCGGTCAGCTTCCTGGGCGGCCTGGTGGGCCAGTTCTTCATCCAGTTCGGCTTCACGGTGGCTATCGCAGTATTCATGTCGCTGCTGGTGGCGCGGCTCATCAGCCCACTGCTGGCAGCCTATACGCTCAAGCCGCATGCCGGACTGCGCGGTGCCGACGGACCGATCATGGACTGGTACCTGCGCGCGTTGCGCTGGTCGGTCCAGCACCGCGTCAAGACGCTGCTGACTGGCCTGCTGATCTTCGTGCTGTCAGTGGCAGGCTTGACACTCATTCCCAAAACCTTCACGCCCGATGCCGATGTCTCATCCTCGACGCTGGCCGTTGAACTGCCGCCGGGCGTGCTGCTGGCGCAGACGGCGGCAGCTTCCGCGCAGGCCTATCAGATTCTGCGCCGCCATTCAGAGGTGGCCAATGTAGTCGAGTCGATCGGTGAAGATGAGGACGGCGAAGTCCGCTCCGGGAATCTCTATATTCAGCTCGTGCCGCCCGCGCAACGCAAACTCAGCCAGAAGCAATGGGAAGCGCAGATGATCAAGGAGCTGCGCGTGATTCCGGATGCTCGGGTCACCTTCCAGAGCCAATCCGATGGCGGCGGGCGCGACCTGACGCTTTACGTGGTCGGCAGCGACCCGGTACTGGTCGAGCGCACGGCGCAGCAGGCGATTGAACAGATGCGCACGCTCAAGGAGTTGCGCGATCCGCGCATCAATGGCGACATGGCGCGTCCGGAACTGGTCGTAAGGCCTCGCCTGGACGAAGCCGCACAGCTCGGTGTGACCGTGACGAACATCAGTGAAACCGTCCGCCTGGCGACGCTCGGGGATCTGCCGCAGAACAATGCCAAGTTCTCGCTGCCCGACCGGCAGATTCCAATCCGCGTCAGCCTGATCGAGTCGGCGCGCAGCAATCTTGCGACCATCGAGAATCTGCCCGTGCGAACCGCCAGCGGTGCCACCGTGCCGCTCAAAGCGGTGGCGGACATCGGCTTCGGCCAAGGTCCATCAAGGGTGCGCCGCTACAACCAGCGCCGCCGCATCTCTCTCGAGGCGGATCTGAACAACGCGCAACTTGGCACGGCGCTCGACAAGATTCGTGCCCTGCCGATCTACAAGAATTTGCCTGCGGGCGTGCAGATCGTCGAGATTGGCACGGCGCAGTACATGCAGGAGCTGTTCACGAGCTTCCTGCTGGCCATGGTCGCGGGCATCATGCTGGTCTTCGCCGTACTGGTGCTGCTGTTTGAGCGCGTATTCCAACCCATCACCATTCTTTCCGCGTTACCGCTGTCGATCGGTGGCGCTGTGCTGGCTTTGGTGGTCACGCATAGCCCGTTCTCGCTCTCGACTGTATTGGGCATCCTGATGCTCATGGGCATCGTCGCGAAGAATTCGATTCTGCTGGTCGACTTCGCGATTGAGGAAATGCGCGCCGGCAAGGACCGGTTGACCGCATTGCTCGAAGCCGGCCACAAACGCGCGCGCCCCATCGTCATGACGTCGGTGGCGATGATTGCCGGCATGTTGCCGGTGGCGATCGGCCTGGGCGGTAGCGCTTCATTCCAGGGTCAGATGGCCATCGCCGTCATCGGTGGTCTGGTGACTTCGACGGGATTGACACTCGTCATGGTACCGGCGGCGTTCACTTGGATCGATGATCTCGAGCGCTGGCTCGGCCGTAAGGTAGGACACCGCTTGGTGAACACCGGGTCCGCGCCGACCGCGGTGCCGACCCCGGCGGTTCCCTCACCGCGCGCGTGAGCGCTGTCCGGCTCAAGCGTGCATCAGGAACGGCTATCGAACGAGGCAGCCCGCAGGGTGCCCTTGTCGTTGCGGTTCCACCACCCTCCGCCGAGCGCCTGAAATAACGTGACCGTGTCCGTGTAACGGCTGGCCACGGCGCGAACATAGGCGATGCGCGCCTGTTGATAAATCTGCTGCGCCGCCAGCAGTGATACATAATTCACGGCACCGGCGTCATATTGCCGCTGAATCAACTCGAGGCTGGCCTGCGCCGCACTGACGGCATCGTATTCGGCCTTGAGTGCCTGGGCATCGTTGTCGAGTGCGGTGAGCGTATCGGCGACATTCTGAAAGGCGTTGAGCACGGTCAGCTGATACTGTGCAGCGGCCTGATCGTAAGCGTCGATAGCCGCACGCCGCTTCGCTCGCAGCGTGCCCCCCTCGAAAATCGGCTGGGTCAGTCCGGCGGCCAGATCCCAAACGCCGGATCCAGGCTTGAACAAACTGGCGAAGATCAGGGACTCATCGCCGGCCGAGCCGGTTAAAGTCAACTGGGGCAGCATATTGGCCGTGGCGACGCCGACCGCAGCGCTGGCCTCGTGGATCAGCGCCTGCTGCGCCTGGATATCCGGGCGCTGTGCCACCAGCGCCGAAGGCAAGCTGACCGGCACGTCCTCCGGCAGCTTGAGATCCGACAGTTCAACCTCGACGGGCGCCGCGTCGTGCGGAAAATGGCCAGTCAATACGGCCAGCTCGTGTTCGGCGGCGGCCAGTTGCTGCTGCAATGCCGGGAGAGTTGCCCGCACGGTCGCGAGATTCGATTGTTGCTGCAGGACGTCGGCACGCGTATGGGTGCCCAAGTCGTATAGGCGCTGAATGATTCCCAGCTGTTTCTCTTCAAGGCCGATAATTTCATGCGTCACCGTGATCTGCTCGCGCGCCGACGCCAGTTGAATCGCGGTCGCCGCCACGTTGGTCGTCAACGTGAGATAACTGGCCTCGAGCTGAAAGTTCTGGCTTACGACCTGCGCCCGCAGACTCTCGAGCTGGCGGCGCTCGGCGCCGAACACGTCGAAGGTATACGATACGTTGACGTTCGCCTGATAAAGGCTGGTAATGAAACTCGGGAAGCCGGGCGCGATGGACGCACCGCTGATTTTCGCGCGCTCCTGGTTGAGAGTTCCCTGGAATTGCGGAAAAAATACCCCCTGCTCGGCGCGCACATTCTCCCGGGCCGCGCGCAGTGCCGCCTGCTGAGCGACAACGTCCGGATAGCTGGCCATCGCCTCCTCGATCAGCGCGTCAAGCTTGGTCGATCCGAACAGTGCCCACCACTGGCCCGGAAGATCGTGACCGAACTGAAAGCGCTGCGCCTCGCCGCCGGCAACGCCAGTCGCTTCCGTCTGGGCCGGTAGCGCCTCGGCCGTATAGGCATCGATTGCAGGCGGCGCAGGCGCCTTGAAATTCGGCCCGGCGGCACAGCCTGCGACCGCCAGCGCAATCCCTGCGCCGCCGAGAGCAGCTCGCATCACTTCATGGCTCCCATCAACGGGTCCCTCTTTGATGCCTCTACGATATCTCTAATCGACATCGTGTCAACTGGCCAGGGGGAACTATTATCGTGATACACCACTGCCGTGCCGGAAGGGACCTGATCTGATGCCGCGACGTATCGCAACTCGAAGCACCCGACGAGAACCTGGTAGAGCGCATGCGCGTCGCTTACTGCCCTCACGCCTGTGGCCAAACGCCCGCGTGAGACGACGTTGGTGGCGCGCCTTCCAACGCGCATCGCCGTCCATGAAGCTCATCATTACAGTGGCGGTCGTTTTAACACTGTGGCTCGCTGTCAATTGGATCTATCAGGTGGTGCGAAAGCCGTCGGAGCTGTTCTTTCCGGTCAGCGGAACTCTCTACAAGACACCGTTTGAAACATGGCGACAATACGCGCCCATCTTTAGAAAGTACGCTACCAACGTAATGACCCCGGACCTTCTTGCAGCGATTGCACAAGTGGAGGGTTCTGGAAACCCGGTAGTACGCACGTACTGGCGTTGGTCATGGACAACGCAGCCCTTCGAGGTCTACCGGCCGGCCTCGAGCGCGGTTGGGATGTATCAGATCACTGATGGCACATTTGCCGAGGCCAGGCGCTATTGCATTCATGATCACTCTGTGGCCGAGGATGGGGCGTGGAATAGTTGGCATTCGTGCTGGTTCAATAGCCTGTATGCCCGCGTAGTTCCCAGTCACGCTGTCGAGCTCACATCGGCCTATCTCGACCGGAGCGTCGCGATCACGCTCGAGCGGCACCGGATGAGCTCTACGACCCTTCAGCACAAGCAGGAGCTGGCAACACTGATTCATCTGTGCGGCGCCGGCGCCGGCGATGAATACACGAGACGCGGATTTCGCCTGTCCGACGGCCAGCGGTGTGGCGATCACGACGTTCGCGGGTATCTCGCGCGCGTGGAGGCGATGAAAACCGTGTTCGATCGGCTGGCCGTCGACCCGTCGGCCGGTTTACCCTAAGCGGCATCGGGATCGCTCATGATCGGTACAACAGGCAAATGGAAATCTGTATCGTCTTTTCACGCCATCTGGAACCGCCGCGCCTTGCTGCCTAAAGCGCTAGTTCTGGGCGCCGCCGCAGCGTGCCTGGCGGAACCCGCGGTTGCGGATTGGAAGGCGCTCGCGGCACTGGAGCGCGAGGGCGCCCTGGTCAGCGCCTCCGCCATCGACTTGGGCAATGGAGGCGCAATCGAGCGGCTGAATGCCGACACGCGCCTGACCCCGGCATCGTTGACCAAACTCATCACCGCTGCGGCCGCGCTGGAGGCGTGGCCGACGGACAAGATGTTCCAGACATGGCTACTTACCGACGGCGAGGTTCACGACGGCGTGCTCGCCGGAGATCTGATCCTGCGGGGTGCGGGCGATCCCTCACTTGACGATCATTCACTATGGGAGCTTGCGGCGCAGCTCAAAGGTTACGACATCAGCTCGGTGACCGGTCGCCTGGTGGTAAGCCTATCACCCTTCGGCAGCATTGGCTGCGGCGAGAAGGATCGCTGCGAAGCGCTTCGGCGTAGTGCTTCGGCCTACAACGCTCCGATTGCCTCGATCGGCGTTGACTTCGGCAACTGGTGCGTCATCGTACGGCCCACCGAGGTTGGCCGTGACGCGCAGGTGCGTGGTTGTGGCGTTGCCCGTTTGCCGATACCAGTGACCGGAACGGTAAGGACTGTGGCAGCTGGCGTCCGGCCGACACTCTGGCTGGAACGAGAGACCAACGCCGAAGGCGACAGCCTGCGCGTCGGCGGCGATATTCCCGTGGCGGGCGAACAGCGTATTTATCGCGCGATGTCGGATTCGGCGCGCGGGGTTGGGCTGCTGCTGGCGGAGACCTTGCGTGAACTCGGCATTTCGGCTCCCGGGCGCATCGTCATCACCGATGAGGCGCTACCATCGAATGTACGCACTCTGGGGAAGACCGAAGGCTTGACTCTGCGCGAGCAACTCGGACGAATGCTGCGATTCTCGAACAATTATATCGCCGACGTTCTGACGATGGACCTGGCGGCAAGCACTTTGGAGCGGGCGCCGCCGGATCTTGCTTCCGCCGCCCAGCTACTGACGCAATTCATGTCGCGGGTTCAGCGCGGTACGCTGCCCACGGAGCGCGGACCGCCTCTGATATTCAGCGGCAGCGGTCTGACAATCGAGAATCGGCTTTCGGCCAGCGATCTCACCGCCCTTCTGGCCTATCAATACCGTGACACCGGCCACTTTCCCGCATTCTACGGTGGGCTGACGGTGCCGCGCGACGCACCGTTTGAGTTCATGCGCCTCGGCAGTGATGCCTGGCTTGATCGAGTGGCGCTCAAGACAGGCACACTGAATGATCCGGTCTCGGTTTTCGGCATCGCTGGCTACCTTCGCAAGCGCGATGGCGGCTGGATCGCGTTCGCCGTGATTGTGAACGGAGGTCCCGGTCGAGCCCACATTGCAAACGAAGCAGCAATGCGTGCGGCGCAATCGGATCTGGAGGATATTCTGGCGCGCCGCCAGTAGACTCTGCGCGATGAATCGCTCGCAAACATTTCACTCCGCCGCGCCTGGTCTGATCACGATTCCGGCCAGATGCGGCAAGGCGGTCCGCGTCCGAGCCGGAGACCTGATCAAGGTGATCAACACGCATGGCAAGCAGGTAGTCGATACCTGGGCGCTGAACGCCAATGACACCACCGAGTTCATGTCGATGGAACATACGCGAGCCTTTTTGAAGAGGCTTGCCCCTCGACAGGGTGACTCACTGGTTACCAATCAACGCCGCCCGATTCTCTCGCTCGAACAGGATACGACGGCGGGCGTTCATGACACGTTGATCGCCGCCTGTGATCGTTATCGGTACGCGCAGCTTGGGGTCACTGCCTACCACGCCAATTGTGCCGACAATCTTGCAACTGCGCTGCGCGAGCTGCAACTGGAAATGGTCGTGGCACCGTGTCCGCTCAACCTGTTCATGAATATTCCGGTCGACGCGAATGGCAACGTTGAATTTCGCGCCCCGGTGAGCGAGACGGGTCAATATGTCGCCCTGCGCGCACAGATGGATGCCGTCCTGATTTTCTCTGCCTGCCCGCAGGACATGTTGCCGATAAATGGCGAGCAGATGAATCCCACGGAAGTGCATCTAAGGATCAATTAGTGGACGGCGGGTGCCGCCGCTATGGCGGATTACTTGCCCGCAATCTGCCAATCGGTACTGTAAACAATGTCGCGCGAGGAGCGGCCAACCAGGATCCGCCAGGTCCCAGGCGCGGTGCGCCACGCATGGTCCGATTCGCTCCAATAGGCGAAGGCGTCTGCATCCAGTTTGATGCGCACAGTTTGTTCTGCACCGGCCGCGACTTGAGCTTTTGCAAAGCCCTTCAGTTGTATGGGTGGGCCCGATGCGCTCGCGGGCATCACCGCGAATACCTCGACCGTATCGCTGCCCAATCGCTGTCCGGCGTTTCGCACCTTGGCAGTAACGATGGCGCCACCGTCGGCATCTGCTTGAACACGGAAGCCGGACCAGCGAAATGAGGTATAGGAAAGCCCGAATCCGAAGGGAAATGAAGGACGCTGATGGTGCTGTGCAAGAAAGCGGTAGCCAACGCTACTTCCTTCGGCAAAGTCGACGGTGTCGAGGGTGCCGGCGTCATCCTCGATGCCGGGATAAGTGGCCTGCGTGGTCCCAGGCCCCTGTGTCTCGTTTTCCGGAAATGTCAGCGGGAGACGGCCTGACGGCTCCGAATCGCCGAACAACAGATCCGCTGCCGACGGCCCGAGTGCATCGCCCGGATACCACATCTCCAGAACCGCGGCGACTTCGCCGATCCAAGGCATACTGACTGCACCGCCCGTATTCAACACGACGACGGTATGGGAATTAGCCTTGGCTACGGCCCAAATCAGCGCATCCTGATCACCGGGAAGACCAAGATGCAGACGATCAGCCCCCTCACCCATGCGATTGGACACGAACACAATGGCCGCGTCGGCGTTGCGGGCGGTGCGTGTGGCTTCATCCAGCAGAGAGTCGGGACCGGCATAACCGAGTTCGAACAGGGTGCCCAGCGTGGTGCCAAGCATGTGCACGGCCGGCCCCGGCGCGCCAGGCCCCGGAGTCCATTGAACCTCAATGCTCACCGCTCTGCCGGCATTCATGCCAATCACCGCGTGCTCGATGGTGCCGAAATCGACGCGTTGAAACTCAGCAACGGCCTTACCGTCAATCAACAGCCGCGCCGTGCCGCAGCCTTGGATCGAGAAGCGGTGCACGCCGCTGCGCTGCGCCGTGAACAGTCCGCGCCAACGAACGGAATAAGCATTATTGGCAGGCAGATTGTCGATCGAGGGTGGACTGCCGTTGATGCTCGCCCCGTCTTCGATGCGCGTTCGTAGCGCTATGCCCCTGAAGTCCAGGCTTCTACTCGAGAAATATTGTGCTTGCAGTCCGGGCGAGCCGTCGACCGCCTTGAAAAGTGAACCGGAGGCCTTTGGCAGCGCAGCCGTGCCCAGTGTGCCGGGCGCATAGCTGACGCTCGTCGATGCTCCCGCCCGCGACCTGAGTGCCTCGATGGCGCTGATCAGATGCGTGGGTTGCACGTAACCGCTGCCCAGCAGGCCCGCGGTGGGTGCCGCGCCGGCCTGGGCGCCGATGACGGCCAGCCGTTTGATACTCGGACTCAACGGCAGAAGCTGCTGGCTGTTCTTGAGCAGCACGGAGCCGCGAGTTACGATTTCTCGGGCCCGCTGCCTGTGCTCGGCGCTACTGACCTCGCTGGCGGGGTCACCAGTCGGCGGGTTTTCGAATACGCCCAAACGAAAGGAAGGCACTAACCGACGCCGGATCAAATCGTCAAGCCGAGTCTGCGATATGCGGCCTTGTGCGACGGCAGTGCGTAAATCGATGTCGTGCCCCGGCAAGTCGCCGCCAATCAGCGCGGCAAGGCCGCCTGCGCCGGCCGGCGGCCGGGGCATCGCCATGAATCGGCCACCATCGAGTCCGGCGTTGATGGCGGCGACGACACTGCGCTGCGCATCCGGAAAGTCAGGTCCCACTGTGCCATCGAAGTGCCAGTCTGTCTTCAGCGGTCCCAGCGTCGCGGGGTTCTCGCAGGCGTAGATGCCATTGATGCGTGGAAAAGCACACATCACGGCGCCCGCGTGGCCGCGTTCAACCGCCGCTCGAAAAGGCGCCAGATAAATTTCGTGTAATGTCCGCTCAGAAACCAAAACATTGACTGCCGGGTTCTCACCGAAGGGCAGATCGCCTGTCCGGCCCTGCTCCTGTGTATAAGCCGCGAAATGCTTCAGCGTCACGACCACATGGGCTCGTTGGATCGCCTGCACTTCCGGCACCACCAAACTCGCGGCCAGAAACGGGTCCTCACCAAAGCTCTCTGGCGTGCGACCGAAGTGCCAGGTGCGTGCGATGTCCATGGCCGGACCGAGCAACCCATTGTTGCCCGTGGCATGGAACTCTTCGCCGAGAATGTCGCCATAATCGCCAGCTACAGCTGGATCAAAACTCGCTGCGACAGTCAACGGGCTAGGCAAGGCCGTTACGTGCTGCGCGCGTGCGTTGCCCGCTGGGCCATCATTGCCGATGAAAGCCGAGAGTCCGAGCTGCTTCCACAAATTCTGCGGCGAGTCCACGACGGTGCCGAGGCGGTCGCCTTCCAGGAACAGCAGTTTGTTTTCATCCGAACCCAGGTAGTCGAGTACATGCTGCGCCCGGCATACGGGGGTATCTTGCGCGTTCAGCCAGGGTCGTTGCTCGCCGGGTGGGGGCGACGGACATTCGTCCTCGGAACTTTGCGCACGGGCCATGCAGCACCACGCAAGCAGGCTTGCGACCAACCATCTTCGATATGCGATCGCTGGATGCCTCATCGCCGATCAGCGTGGTCACGCAGTTCATCGACCCGTCCCTCATACAGGCCGCAGGCGTCTTTTCGCAAACCCTGAGCGGCGAGCGCGTCATCCGCAAAGGCCGTGGCCAGACGCAAGTACCTGCGGGCCTGCAGCTCAAATCGCGGCCATTGCGGCAGGCCAGACGCGTTCGGATCGCCTCGCTTGGCGAAATTGCTCCAGTAGCTGATCATGAGATCCGACAGGGCGTGATCGGCCTGCGAGAACGGGGCGCCCAACGGTCCCTGATCCGATAGATTGGCAAAAACGTAGGGAATCTCATAGGAATGGGCGGCACCTTGAGCTTCCCGGCCCGGTAGCGATTGCTCAAACTGATACTCGTATACCGGCGCGCCGCTGGCCGCGTGCCGGGCGGCGGTAATGACAGCCGCGCAACGAAAAGCCGAGTCGGTAACCCACTGCGCGGCCGGGGTGCCGAGCACGGGATCTGCGGCATGAGATTCACCCGGCTGCGCGTCATAGAGTTTGAGCGCGGCGGATGCTTGTTCGCCGTAAAAGTCCTGCAGTGCCCTGGGCAGATCCGCATCGCTCAGCGGCATGAAGCCTTCGCGGGCGTTGTTGCCAATGATCAACGCAATCGGCTGTTCGCCGTGCTTGGCGAATACGTCCGCCGGATCCTCTGCGAGCACGTAGTGATCGACAATCGGGCCCAGATTCACGCCGAGTTGAGGCCTCGCGAGCTGCTGCCAGCGCTGCAGCAGTTGCTTCGCCGACAGCCGCCGCAGTGCCGCCATATCCAGGTCGCCCGCAAAGCGTTGTCCCATAGCCTCCGCGTCCGCCAGAGTTTGCATGCGCATCGGTGTGATGATCGCCCCACTCTCGACAATGGCCCGGTCCAGCAGACCGTGTCCGCGTGGCGAGGCGAGCAACGCCGTGACGCTCATGCCGCCGGCAGACTGCCCGAACACAGTTATGGAGGACGCGTCGCCGCCGAATCGACCGATGTTCCTGTGCACCCACTTCAGCGCCGCAATCTGATCGAGTAGGCCAAAGTTGCCCGAGCTCGCGTGCCCTGAGGTTTTGCTCAGTTCCGGATGCGCCAGGAAGCCAAAGACACCCAAACGGTAATTCAGTGAGACCAGCACCACGCCCTTGATTGCGAAACGCTCGCCCGAGAACACCGGATCGGTTGACGAGCCGCCGGAAAATGCGCCGCCGTGAATCCACACCATCACCGGCAGGCGCGCCGCGCCGTCGAATTTCGGCGTCCAGACATTTAAATATAGGCAGTCCTCGCTTGCCGTCGCCAGCAATGACTCGTTCCAGCCCGCAGGGGCTTGCGCGCACGCACCCGCATAATGGGTGGCATCGCGCACGCCGCTCCAATGCGCGACGGGTCGCGGATCGCGCCAACGAAGCGTTCCGACCGGCGCGGCGGCATATGGAATGGCCAGAAACGATGCGCCGCCCTGAGACAGGGACTGCCCCTGCAGCTGGCCGGATTCGATGTGCACCACCGGGCCATCCGCGGCGTGCAGCGACAACGTACACAGCAGGCCGGGCCATAGCGCCCAAAGAATACGATAGGGATATTCAAGCAGCTTCCTCATGGGCTTTGCGCTTGACTGGATTCATCATGCGCCCGTAGAAACTGCAATACCGGGGCACTCAATGACTCATCACCGGTGTTGATCGAATAAACCTGGGTCAGATGATTGTGTCCGCGGATGACTTCCAACTCCGGGGAAAATCCGTGTCGCGTGACCAGGCGTGCGAACAGCTCGCCTGCCTGCACCTGCATCGGCACCAGATCCAATTCCGCGTAGGTAATGAGCAGCGGCAGCGGTTTGGCATCGATCTGATCGACGATCGACATCGATGGATAGAGCTCGAAGTCACTGCCGAAGTAGGCCTCGTTGCGCGGATCGGGTGTCGCGATACCGAACTGCCGGCGAGCCCGCAACAGCAGTTCCGGGTTGTAGACCCCGGAAATCAGAACGGCGCCGGCGATGGGCAGGCCTCCGGGCGGATGAAAACGACGCAACAACGTGGCGCTGGCCACGTGCGTGGCGCCGGCCGACTCCCCGAGCAGCCAGATGCGCCCGGGGTCCCCACCGTGCTCGGCGGCATGCTGCCGAACCCAGCTCACGGCCTGCACCACGTCCTCGGCGCCGGCTGGCCAGCGATGCGCAGGACCGAGCCGGTAATTGGGCACCACGCTCATCAGGCCTGAGCGGGCAAACAGCAACCCCGCATTGTCGCGTTCTGATTTGTCGCCGCGCACGAAGCCGCCGCCGTGAAAGACGATCACCACCGGCACGCTCGCCACCGAAGCTGCTTCCGGGCGATAGATGTCAAGGCGGTGACGCGTGTCGGGGCCATAGGCCAGGTCCTGAACCACGCGCACGCCCGCTCGCGGCTGCTTGGCCAGCAGCGGGTCGTAGATGGCGCGCGTGAACGGCATGTCGAGCACCGCGCCGCGTTCGCGCACGCGTCGCTCAATATCCGGCGGCACTCCGGCGTTGGACTTTTCTGGCTTCAAGGGCTAGCCTGCCGCAGCGTCACTGCAATCCAGCCGGCGCCTTGTGAAAGCGACCCGCCTTCATGATGGCCAGCAATTTTGACTTGTCCTGCAGGATCGCCACATCGCGCGTGGGATCGCCTTCAACCAGCAGCAGATCGGCCAGAAAGCCGACTTTGATCTGCCCCAGCTCTTGTCCCATGCCCATGATCTGGCCACCCAACCGAGTCGCTGCCATGAGCGCCTCGGTCGGTGTGTAGCCAAAATAGCGGACGAACAGCTCCAGATCTCTGGCATTGCGGCCGGTGGGATTGAACGGAAAGCCATAGTCGCCGCCGGGCAATAGCCGCACGCCACGCTTCTTGAGCTCCGGCACGAGTACGCGCTGTCGGTCGATGACGATCTGCGCGTCCGCCTTGATGTGGCTCATGTCGAAGTGCGGCGGCGGCCTGGCATCCAATGCCGCCTGCGCAATGCCTATGGTTGGGGCCACGAAAATCTCATCTCGTTTCGCTTCGAGCATGTCGATGGCCTCGGCATCGGCGTAGGTGCAGTGGTACAGCACGCGAAAACCATTGCGCAGCCCCATCTTGATCGCTTCTGCCGCATGTGCATGACCGGTCAACCAGAGGTCCGATTCACGCGCCTGTTCGCCGGCGGCCTTGAGCTCCTCCTCGCTGTACAGCAGCTGCATCGATGCACCGGGCTGGAGCGCGCTTTCGCCCGAAAGCAGAAACTTCACCACCTTTGCGCCGCTCTCGGCGCATTGCTTGACGAACGCGCGCACGGCGTCCGGGCCACTACCATGTGCCTCGACTTTGCCGGCATCGAGCTGTGCGGTGGAGCTGGGCGGTTCGCGCTCGATCGACGAGGCCACCAGCCGCGGGCCGGGTATGCCGCCTGAATCGATGCAGGCCTTGAGCACGACGTCGATGTTCTTGGCCAGCGCGCCACCGGAGTACGCGCTGGTAAAGCCGTGGTCGATCAGTATTCGCGCATTGCGCGCCGAGTTGAGCACCAGATCCTCCAGCGGCAGCGCCATACCGGGCACAAATCGCTCGACCGAGCTGGGCCAGGACAGATGCGCGTGCGCCTCGATCAGGCCCGGCAGCAGCATCGCGCCCCTGCCGTCGACGATGGATGCGCCGGCGGATGGCGCCGATGGGGTCTCGCCATTGCGATGGATTGCAGCGATACGCTCATCCTCGACCAGCACATCCGCGGCAAACGGCGCGGCGCCGGTGCCGTCAAATACCCGTACATGTGTGAACAAGGTGCGTTTCATCGAAATCCTTTTGTGTCCCCGTTTGCCGTACTCAGAACCTGAGGTCGAGCGAGAGTCCGACCTCCCGTAGCGACTGCGCACCTATCCAGCCGGAGATACCCGAAATATGCCCGTTCGGATAGGCCGGATTAAAGAAAAACGGCACGCCTGCGGGCGGTGGCGGTCCCGTGAATGCCGGCCCTCCGAACAGCACCAGCGGCTCATGCGAATTATTGACATCACGCGCGAACGCCGTCACGCCCCAGCGATTGTCAGTGGAGCGCACGCCAGCGCGCAGGCTGACGTTCCAACTCGAGGGAAACACAAATCCGGGATCGGCGCTATAGCCGACGCGGATCGCGGATTTGTAGACTGTGTCGGCGCCCGTCACCAATGATACGGGGCCCAATGGCCAGCTGTAGTCGCCCGAGAGCGTGAACTTCGTGGTCGGCACGCCTACGATCTGCAGACCGCTCATGTTGGTGGTTCCGCCGTTTAGGTTGTTCGGGTCCAGTCCCGTGTAGCCGTTGGGATATTCAGCTTGGTCGTAGATAAAGCCGCCGTTGAGAGTCAGATTTGTCACCGGTTTGCCGTAGAAATCGACCTCAACACCGCGGGTCGTGACATTAAATGAGTTCGGATTGCAGACCAGCAGACCCTGCGGCGACAGATCACAGGTCTGACCCTGATAATTTTGAACTCGGGTGTCGAATAGGCTGAAGTCAGTTCCAAGTCTTCCGTCCAAGGTCGTGCCCTTGAGGCCCACTTCGAAGGCGAGGGGAATCTCAGCGGGAATAATCTCCTGAACCAGCCCCGCTGCCGGGTTTGCCGCTTGCGCCTGCGGTCCCTTGTAGCCGCGTGTCACGGTCGCATACGAAGTCCATGCCGGGGACAGTTTGTACTGCAACCCGAGCACACCGGATACGTTGTTTTGATCCAGCGAGAGCGAGGTCGAGCCAACATTATTGGGTGAGCCGGGTACCAGAGCATCCGGCGAATCATAATCCGATATTTCGTCCCTCGTGAAGCGGATGCCCGCGATCAAGGTCAGCGCCTCGCTGGCGTGGTATTGCAGATGACCAAATACCGCTTGCGAGGCGTTGCTGGTTTCGGTCAGCGCATTGGGGGGTCCGACGGAGAGCGTGAACGGCGGAAACGGCACGGCAATATCAATATTCAGAGCCGCACCGGGTGCGTTATAGCCCAGCGTGACGAAATTCGAAAAGAACGCACCTACGGTATATTCCGCCGTCGCGCCTGCGTTGGAGGCCAGTCGGAGCTCCTCCGACCATTGTCGGCCGGCAGTCAGTGCGCCAGTCTGCCAAATCTGGGGATTGGCCGAAGGCAATCCCTGAACATCATCCGCGTTCGGGCCAGATTCGTCCCGACGATAGGCGGTTATCGAGGTCAGCGTATTACTGCCCAGGTTCCAATCCAATTGCGCCGACAGGCCATAGTTGGTGTCATACGCCAAGTTGGGGTGTTCGCTGCAACGGTCTTGATTGCCAAGTCCAGGGGTGATACCGCAGGCCGCGAGTTGCGCCGTTAGAGTCGGGTCGGCCGTAACGTAGGTAAAGCCTGGGATGGTCCCGCCTTGCGAGCCGTTCTGAATGGTGCGCTGATAATCGGCAATGACATTGACGGTCAGCGAGTCCGCCCAGTTCAACAGGTAGTGGCCGCGCAGGGCGTAGTTGTTGACTGTGTCGTCTTGACCGGTGAAGTTGTTGTGTTCCACTCCCCGGTTGTCGTCGATGCTACCGGCGATGCGTAACGCCGAATCTGCGCTGACCGGAATGTTCACTACGCCGTGCAGCGTCTCCTGGCCGAATTCGGAGCCGGCATGGCCATCGCTGGCATAGTCGGCGTGCCAAATCGATTCGAACTGGCTCGGATCGGGCGCATTGGTGACGATATTGATGACGCCGGCCGAGGAGGTTAGCCCGAAAAGTGTGCCCTGCGGGCCGCGCAGTACTTCCACACGGGAGACGTCGAAGATGTTGTTGATGTTCAGATTGCCCTGGTCGACGCCGTCAACGACCACGCCTACCGCTGGTTCGGCCGAGCGCGTAAAGGACTGTGTGCCGATGCCGCGAATCTGGCCGCCGCCGCCCGGACCGCCGAAGGTCTGAATGATCTCAAGCGACGGTGCTGTGCGACTCAGATCTGCCAGAGTTGTGACATGCTGATCGGTCAACTGTTGTTCGCTGACCACGGTGATCGCAATCGGAACGTCCTGCAGTTTCTCGGCGCGCTTTTCCGCGGTAACAACAATTTCCTGCAGCGTGCTGTCGTCTGTCGCCGATGTCGACGCGCTCTGTGCAGCAAACCCAATCGGCGCAACGCTGACCGCGAGGATGCCTAGCAGAGCCTGCTGGTGTCGAGCTGTCCTGGTCATGTCATTCCCCTACTTTTTGTACTATTCGGACGTTCATTCGGCTCGCGCGCACCGGCCTGCGCTCATGGCCGGCGTATGCGGCAATTATCGGAACGGCAGTGGCGAATTCGTTCAGATGACGGTGCCAGTTGAATGCAACGTGCCCGCCACGACGCTGGCCCGCAGCGCACGACTGGTGCTCACTGTCATTCATCCCCCAAACGGCACGGGTTATGGTCTGGAACGCTCTGAACGTAGGCTAATCAGGGGGACGGGTATTGAGAATCCGATTTCTTAGATGGCTGCTTTCGGCCGGACCGGACGATCGCCCAGTTTGTCTGTGTCTGGGTTCAATGAGCTGCCGCCGCCGCAGCTTTGAGCAACCCATGCAGCCATAATCTGCCTGGATCGGCCTCACGATATTTGTGCCACTGAATGACTTCTACTAGGCGCGGCATTGGGAAGGGAGCGGGCAGAATCTTGATGGGTAGTAGCTTCAGATAGGTCATGGCCAGCCGCCGGTGCATCAGGGCGATACGGGTAGTACCGATCAGTAGGTGGGGCACTGAGGTAAAATTCATCGCTACTACGCCTACGCGTCGGACATGCCCGAAACGTTCAAAGAACCAGGCGTCGATAGTCGGCGGCCGCTCAGTGCCAATCCGTGCGATCACGTGGCTCATATCCAGGAACTGCTCCGCCGTGATCGTCTCGCCAATCAAGCTATTGCCTGCCCAGCAGACGCAAACGAAATCGTCCTCGAACAAGACCTCAGAAGGATGCACTCGACGCACGAAGTTCTGCGGGATGATCAGGAAATCCGCCTCGCCGCGATCGAGCACAGCCCAAGGTTGACTGTTGTTGGCCAGCAGCTCGATGACAACGCCGGGGGCTTCACGCTGAGTGCGTTGCAGCACTGGCGGCATCAGGATGGCCGAGACGTAGTCCGACATCATGAGCGTAAAGGTTCGGCTCGACGCCATCGGATCGAACTGAGGTCGCACATCGACAGTGGCCTGCACATGCAGCAGGCAGTCCCTAACGCTCGCCTGCAGGCTCTCTCCCAATGGGGTTGGCACCATTCGCCGGCCAATCTGGCTCAGCAGATCATCGCCAAAATATGCGCGCAGGCGCGCCAGAGCGCCGCTGGTCGCGGAAGGGCTCAAATGCAGCCGCTGCGCCGCCCGTGTAATGCTGCGCTCCGCCAGCAGCGCATCCAGCGCCACCAGCAGATTCAGATCCAGCCGATGCAGATTCATACCCCTCCCCCGATATGCAGCGACTTCAGGCGCAACCGGCGCGATAGTTCATCATTAACCGTCTCAGCTCGTCCGCGGCCAGGCATCGCACTGCCGTGCGCAGTTTACATTGTTATTTGAGCCATCAGTCCCTGGGCGCGGTCATTGTCAATCAGCTGATACTGCGCTGTTCGCCACCATCCGGGTTGTGCACGAGCTCGGTCCGGTTGTCAAAAATCATGGTCGGAACGCTTTGCGTGGAAAATGCTGGCCAATGGGGGATGGCCGTATGATTCGGATTGCCGTTGCGCGCAAAGGCAATCCAGGCCTCACTGATCTTCGCGGCCAGAGCGCGCGCCTCGGGGCCGCCTCCGGTCATCGTCTCGCAGCGGTCCGTGTTGTCGAACACAAACGCAATTTCGGCGCAGTGGAAGGCGCGTGGCCTGCCGCCCAGAATGGGCGTCTGCCAGGTAAACCAATAAAGGTAAACCGGCGCCGCACCCAGTGCCTCTTTCGCCTGAGCTTGCTTGATGGCGGCTTCGCGCACCGTCGAGACGGCAATATGCGACCACAAATCGAACGGCTTGGCCTTCGGCGTGCGCTGCCGGAACGCTTCTATGATGCCTGGTCCCTTTTCGCCAAACGTGCCCGTCACGCGTTGTTGCAATTCGTCGGCGGACATCGACTCGTATTCGGGATGATTCAACGCCGTCGTGAACTCATTCAAGGTCGTGCCGATGATCATCGGCACGTCCGCCGACAGCGCCGAGGCCTGGGGGTCGAACGGGTGGGCGGGCAGAATGTTGCCGTCCACGACCGGGCAGAACCCCAGCAACTCGGCCATCCGGCGGAAATCAGGCACCGCGCCCCCGGCGGTCTGATTGCGCCCATGTAGCACCCTGGCGCCGGCTTCGACAATGCGCTGGTACGGTAGCGTCTGAATCTTCTCGATCGAGGTGCTGCTCAGTCCCAATTCCGCTACGACCAAATCGGCAAGAGCCTGCGTACGCTCTGGCGTGGCGAGCCTGAGCATCGAACCACTCTCGACAATTGCGCGGTGAAACAGGCCCTTGGCGGCCGGCATGCCCATCAAAGCGCCGACTTTGCCGCCGCCGCCAGACTGCCCGAAAATCGTGACTCGACTTGGATCGCCGCCGAATCCCGTGATGTTGTCGCGTACCCACTCCAGTGCCGCGACGATGTCCAACATGCCGACATTGGCGGAATGCGCGTAGCGCGTGCCAAATTTGGACAGATCCAGATAGCCGAGAGCATTGAGGCGATGGTTCAAACTGACGAGGACGATATCGCCTCGACGCGCCAGATTCTCACCATCGTAAGAGCGTAATTCCTGACCTGACCCGGCAGCGAAGCCGCCGCCGTGGAGCCACACCATGACCGGGCGTTTCTTGCGCTCGTCAATGCCAGGCGTCCAGATGTTCAGGCGCAGGCAGTCCTCGCCTTGGACACCGTCGTCCCAGGCGAACATAAACGCCTCCTCGTCGTTCGCCCATCCGGCCCGAGCGGACTGCGGGGCGACGTGCCCATATTGGCGCGAGCTGCGCACACCGGTCCACGGCCTAGGTCTTACGGGCGGCATGAATCGATTGTCGCCCTCGGTTGTATCGGCATAGGGTATGCCCTTGAAGGTGAAGAGGCCGGCGTGGCTATAGCCTGCGACCTGCCCGTAAACGGTGTGCACCAGCGCCTCGTCGTCCAGCGCCGTGATGGAATCGGCCGCTCGAGCCGGCTTACACGGCGGCGATTGCGCCGTCTTCGGCATGGCGGGCGACATGACGCCGGCGGCTGCGCCGCCAAGCACGGTTGCGGCGCTCTTGAGCAGGCGACGCCGCTCGCTGGAGCGCTGCAGCGAATAGTCCTCGTCCATGCTCTAGCTCAACTCCTGCAGTGAGCCGACATGACCGTATGCTTCCTGGCGCAGATTCACTTGCGCATCGGGAATTGCCACGACAACCCACGGTTTGAGTGTGTCGGTGACACGCAGTTGCCACGTTAGTTTGGACTCGGTGCCGGCGTTCAATCTGATTTGCTGCATCAGATTGGCGGTCTCACAATTGAACAGCCGCAGCTGCACCTCATGCCGGCCGCGCCCGCGCAGTCGCAATTCCAGTCGCACGGCACCCGTAGCATCGGTCACCGCGGACACGGTCATGGCGATGGCGTGCTCGGGTTCTAATGCGAGCCGATAGTGCCGACCATCCACGAGTTCCTGCTGCCACTCGAAGCCGCCGCACAAGACGCTATAGCGACCGGCGGGCACGGCTTGGCTGTAGCGGCCGGCAGCAATGCGCACGATTTGGCCGGTACGTTGCTCGCGCAGCGTGGTCGCGACCGACGCGAAGCCGTGGATCCGTGCCGGCATGCCGATATGCGCGAGATTGAGCGCGATGCGGCAACTCGAGAAGATCCACATTTCCTTATAAGGAAAGACGGCGTTGTTGCCCCAGGCAGGAGCATCACCGCTGTAGGAGTTGAAACCCAACGACATGCCGCCAACCAGATTCGGCATCGCGACCGTGAAGTTCTGCCAGAAATCATAGCCGACGCCGTAGATCAGCGATCGCGAAAACGGATTGGTGCCCAGCACCCACTGCAATTGCCGCGCCGCGAGCTCGGCCAGATCACACCGTCCGCGCACCTGTGCCGCGCAGGCCAGGCCCGCGGTCTTGCCCAGATGCACCACAGTGGCGCCATGTTGAATGTGGTTGTGCCAAAGCGGAAACACGCGCAGCCGCGCATCATCCGACAGGCGGGTGCCGGCCTCGTACATCGCCAGCATTTGTTCGCGAACGAGTTGCTCGTCGGGCGCAGTAGGAAACAGCGGACTGGACTTGGCCGCGAGCAGGCGACCGAGCCGATCCTCCGCAGGCGGCGCCGAAAGATCCTGGCGGCGCCAGACGGCGGCAGGAATGATATCGAAGGGCGCGGATGCCGCCGTGCCAAGCTGACAGAAATACTCGGAGTAAATCACCAGTCCTGCATACCAGCTGATCCATTGAGGATCATCCGGGAATCTGTCGCACAGGGCCTGCAAGGCCAGCAGGCCGCACTCTTCGAAGCCATTGTGAAATTCGTGCACCAGTCGCGTTCGCGGCGCGTCTTCGTAGAAGTAGCCTGTGATAGGACTGCCGCCGACAAACTGCTGCTCCTGCAGATCAAGCAGCCATCGACCGAACTTGAGGGCGTCCACGCGGTAGCGCATCTGCCCTGTGGCACGATGCAATTCTACCGCGGCCAGGGTCAGATATCCCACGTGGTCGCGCCAGCTTCCGCCGTTGATTGCGATCGGCGACGAGTCCATCGATGGCTGGCGAATTTCGGACGTTACCGCGGCATAGTCCTCCTGCGCTGCCTTGAGTGCCCGTGCGCTCAGGACAGGGTCGATTGATTTGAGCACGCGAGCGGCCGCTGCGGTGGCCAGCGTCGCCAGAATATTCTGGAATGTGTCTCGGCCGACGTTTTCCTGTACCACATCATCATCGGTTCCGGTCTCGCTGTCGGTCCAATATGAGTAGCCGCCGTATAGGCAGCGCAGTCCGGGACCGAAGCGCATCCGCAGCGACCAGTCGAGTCCCCAACGCGCTTCATCCAGCACGCGAGTTGCGCGCTGCGCTTCAAGCGGCATCGCCGCGAGCGGCTCATACAGCCGAAGCAGCGCGTAGATCGACAAGTGCGTTCGCCCCGGTCCTTGTGTCAGATTGGCGGCGTCGTGCCATCCGCCACCTACGACGCGCCGCTCCCCCTGGTAGTCGACAAAAACATCGAGGTGACAGGCCTCATGAACTCCTGGAACGGCGCAACCACAGCGAAATCCATAGAACCCGTTGAGCGTGCTGTCGATGAGTTGATGCCAGACGCCCTCCCCGATTTCAAAGGCTTCACCAACAGCCTCGCCGCATTGCAGCCTATAGGTGCCCGGCGTCGAGTAGGCGGTGAAATCCAGAAGATGAAAGCGGCCGCGTCGATTGGTCAGCTTCCTGACGGAAAATTGGGCGACGGCTCTGCCGGTGAGCGCGTCGATCAATGCAAACGCATCGGTTGGGGAATCGCAGCAGATAGCCAGCTTGGTTGCACCAGGCTGATAGCCGATGTGAGAGTAAGCAATCTTACGCGGTGAGACGGCCCAACCCTGAACAGGCTCGACCTCCACCCGCTCCAATTGCAACTGATCTAGGTCATATGTCACCGTGGCATCGATACCCCGATAAGGCACCCCTGATAGCGGTTGAAATAATGTGAATTCCACGATCCGGTCGCGCCGGTATTCCGAGATTTCCCAACTCAGCCGGTTCCATTCACCGCGCTTCAGATCGCCGATGTAATGCACGGCGACCGGATCGGCTGGCCCGGCTGAGGCGCCCTGGCAGAGAAACTGCAACGAGACGCAGTTGATGGGATTGTCGGTCGCATGTAGATAGCACCACAGTGACAGGCGGTTGTAGTCACTCCAATCCTGTGGGCTATCGAAGGTGAGCTTTACCGAAGCCGAGAATGGCGTGCCATCAAAGTTCACTCCCGAACCCGTAAAGCTGCCGTTTGCGGTGCGCGTCGCCTTGATGTACTCCTCATTGCGCAGCAGCGTCCGAAAGCGCAGCGATCGAGCGCCTACCTTCGCGCGCTCGGTAGTGTATTCGAGCGTTACCGCCGGCGAGGCGCTCCAGCCGGCATCGCGCTCCATATCGTCGATCAAGCGCGTCGCGAGCACAGACTTTGTCAGGCACCGCACATCGAGCGCACGCGAGAGGTCAGGTTGCATCAACGATAGCCCGGCCGAGCCGGCAGGCTCGACTGCGTGGTGGGACTTCGTCGTTAGAGAGTCGCCGTCAGCAGGCGTGGCTTGAATCGGCAGTAGAGTGGTCGCGGCCAGTGCGGATGAGCTCTTGAGAAACGCTCGCCTCATCGGGCTCGGGCGTTGCGCGCGCGTCACCACAACCGCCTGTCAAGCAAGCCCCCTTGCCGCGTCATCGTTATTGTCCTCGTCCGAGCCGAACCCCGGCGGCGCCGAGGATAGGCAGCCCAAATGGGATTGGGAATTCGGTTTTGCCGAAGTGAGCTTTCGGTGCAACCGCATGATTCCTAGCGAGTGGCCGCGGCAATAGCTTCGGGCCCTGTTACCGGCGTGGGATCAAAGCCGTAGGTGCCACTGATCAATACCTGATCCGGTAGTTGTTGCGAGCGAATTGACAGGCGGCGCGTGATCTCGTCGACCTCGATGAGGATGGGTTTACCGTGCGTGACTGCGGCGCGGTAATGCAGGCGGTAAGGTACCGAGCGCAGATCGAGCCAGGCGTCGCTCATCGGCATCACCGTCGCATCCGGATGCGGCGGATTAAATGCACCGCCGATGAAATGTTGAAGATTGATTACTTTGACGCGCCTCGAGACCGGATCAATCGCATTGGCGTCATACACGACACGCATCCGGTCGACATCGCCGATCTGACTGCTCTCTCCAGCGGCGATCTGATCCAGCGTCACGTACATGTTAAGAATCACATAGGCAGGCGGCGGTCCGAGAATTGACGCCGCGTCGACGTTCACGGCCGCGGCCGGATCGATATGGCAAGGCGCTGACATCACCACCGATAGATCCTTCTGCAGCAACACCGTAAACCGCCGCGATTTCTCATCAAACTCGACGATGACCGGAACACCTTGTACAGTCACTGCCGCCCGATAGTGATAACGATAGGGCTTCGCGCCGAGGTCAAGCCAGGCATCGAACATCGGCATTGCTATCGGATCCAGAGTCTGCGGTCGCCAGTGATCACCATCGAGTTGCTGCATTTGCAGAACCCGAACGATGTGAGTGGTCGGATTTACCGTTGCATCGTCGTAGAAGACGCGCGCTTTGCTGTGATCACCCACGTGTGCGCTTTCGCCGAGGGCAACTTGATCCAGCGGCAGATCGATGTTCAAGACCACGATCTTCGCCTCGGCAGACCAGGAAACGAGCGACAGTGCCAGGCCAGGCAACAGTCGTGCGTGCCAGCGAAGTCTGGATGGCATGCTCTACGTCCTTGCTGTCGGCTGCCCAGGGCTAGCACATTGAATGGCCACCAGCGTTGCATTGCCTGAGTGACACCATTCAAGTCCAGCGCGAGCCCGATGTTAGTATGCTGTGACGGTAACTGGTCCAGGAGTTTAACGGAACTTAGCGAATGCTGGCGCCGACGAACACCGCCGTACCGTATCAGGCGCGCTTGACGCTGGCGTTGTGCGCCCTGGCCGCCCTATTCGAGGGCTTTGACAATCAATCGATGGGAGTGGCCGCGCCAAGGCTGGCGCTGGAGTTTGGGCTTTCGGCCGGACAGAAGGGTCTTGTCTTCAGTGCCGCAACCGTCGGGCTGTTCGTGGGTGCCGCTATCGGCGGTCGGGCGGCAGACTTTTTTGGACGCAAACGAACGCTGGCGGTGTCGCTGTTGATGTTCGGCGCCTGTTCGCTGCTCACCGCTGTGTCCACTGGTGCCGAATCGCTATTTTTGGCGCGGCTGGCGACCGGGCTCGGCCTCGGCGGCGCCATGCCAAACTTCATTGCATTGTCCTCTGAGGCCGCGCAACCGGATCGGCGCGTGAGTTCAGTGACGATCGTCATGGCAGGAATGCCTCTCGGCGGCGCGCTTGCGGCGTTGATCGCGCTGGGAGATCGGTTGGGCTGGGGTTGGCGCTCCATCTTCTATGTCGGGGCGGCCGCGCCGATCCTGTTGGCGCTGGTCATGCTGCGGGCGCTGCCGGAGGCCGGGCTGCGGTATCGCGCAACGCCCACGCCAGTGATGCCGCAAGCGCCGGCGCGGGTTGAGGGTGTGCCGAGCGTGCTGTTTGGTTCGAATCGTGCGCCGACGACGCTGCTGCTGTGGGCCGGCTTTTTCTTCACACAACTGGTGCTGCTGCTGATGCTCAACTGGCTGCCCAGTCTGATCGTGGGTTTGGGCTTCTCGCGAACGCAGGCCAGTTGGACCGCCGTGTGTTTCAATTTAAGTGGCGCTCTGGGCGCGATATTTCTCGGCCGATTGCACGCCGGCACACACCGCCGTCTATGGGTGGTACTGACCTACGCCGGCATGGCTGTCGCCTTGGCGGCGGTGCCTGCGGCCGGTAGGGTCTTCTCTCTTGCGGCGATCGCCTGTGGCCTGGCAGGAGTGTTCATCATTGGCGCGCAATTGATCCTGTTTGCGTTGGCGCCCTTGTACTACAGCCGCGCCATTCGCTGCACCGGTATCGGTGCCGCAGTCGCAATCGGACGACTCGGATCGGTCGTAGGGCCGCTATTTGCAAGTGTGTTGTTGACTGGCGGCGGCGGCAGCGCATCAGTGCTGCTTGGGATCCTGCCATTTGTGGTCATTGGTGGCAGCGCGGCGCTGGGTCTGACTTGGCGTGAGCAGTGCCGGGAATGATACAGGCAGATGCAGGCAATCTTACTTGAGCTGATTCTTGATCCTGCTCAATCCTGCAGCGGCGCATAATTCATCCTGTTTGCCAATCACCGTGCCGCCCGCGCCGCTGGCGCCGATGGCGCCGATCACTTCACCGTTGACCACGATTGGAACCGCGCCGCCTTCGACAAACATGTTTGGGGTGACACGTGAAAGCAATGTTTTATCCTTGGGCACCAGCTCACTGGCCGTGGAACTGGGCATTTTGAACGTCAGCGCGGTCAATGCCTTGCGCATGGCAACGAATACGTGGCTGCCGTCGGAACCGTCCGCGGTCAGCATCGCGCGGGCTTCGCCGGCCGAATCGATCACCGTCGCGCCAATGCGATAACCCGCGGCCGCGCAACTGTCGACCGCTGCGCGCGCTGCCTTGATGGCGATTTCCAGCGTTGGTCCGCGTGCAGTCGACTCCGGTGCAGACCCGGGGCCACGATGCAGTCCGCCAGCAGGCATCGGTGGGGTCGGCACAAGCTGCCCGCTGTCATCGAGCATGCCGAACGGCGGCAGATTGTCTGCCGGCAGGCTGCGCGGCGATGCCGGTTGGTCGTGGAAGACACTATCTGTCGCCGCGCTCGCGACGTCGCCGACGAAGCTTTTGGCAAGGGCGCAACCGGCCAACAACGCGATCCAGTGGATTGTCTTCATGTTAGTCCAATCTCTCGGCGACGATTTGCTGTTGTCCAACTTATGAAACGATCGTAGCCGCAATGCGTAACCCGAACAAGGCGCCGCCAATCGCCTGCGTGACCGGCAGTAAGAAAACTGTTTCCAGTCGTTAATCAAATCGTCACGTAAACCGGCGATTTTGATCTCGCAGCCTGCTTTTCAGAGGACTTTGAAGGCACTTGACTCGCATCTTGATCGTCAGCGACGCGTGGTTTCCGCAGACCAACGGCGTGGTGACCACATTGGCACAGACTGCCGCGTGGCTTGGCCGCTTTGGGCACGAAGTGCGGGTGATAACGCCGCGAGAGTTCTGCACTCTCCCGTGCCCAACGTATCCGGAAGTTCGGGTCGCCGTGTACCCGTATCGAGTCATGGCGCGGCGCATCGCTGCCTTTAAGCCGCACGCAGTGCATATTGCGACGGAAGGGCCATTGGGGTTCGCTGCGCGTCGATATTGCATTCATCAGCGGCTGCGGTTCACCACTTCTTACCACACGCAGTTTCCGCAATACTTGAAGTCGCGGCTGCCGATTCCTATTTGGGCCTCGTATCTGGCATTGCGATGGTTCCACAACGCCGGGGAGCGCTGCATGGTCAGTACCCCATCAGTCAGTGCGCAGCTTAAAGCCAGGGGCTTCAAAGACCTGGTGCGGTGGGAGCGCGGCGTCGATACTCAGCTGTTTCGGCCCCGCAACAAGAATTTTCTGAATCTGCCCCGTCCAGTCGCGGCATACCTGGGGCGGTTGGCGATCGAAAAGAACGTACGGGCATTCCTGCGGATGCCATGGGCAGGATCAAAAATCGTGATTGGTGACGGACCAGAAAGGGCGCGACTGCAGTCAGAATTTGCGCGGGTATGGTTTACCGGGAATCGTATCGGGGAGGAGCTGGCGACCTATCTGGCCGCCGCCGACATCCTGGTGTTCCCAAGTCTCACGGACACATTTGGCCTGGTGAATCTGGAGGCCATGGCCTGCGGTGTGCCTGTCGCGGCATATCCCGTGACCGGGCCCATCGACGTGATCGAGGATGGCGTAACGGGCGCCCTGGACGCAAATCTGGCGCGCGCGGCACAGCGGGCGCTGCGCATAGATTCTCGGGCCTGCCGCGAGCGGGCGTTACGCTCGAGTTGGGAAGCTTGTACGCGAGAATTCGAGAACAATCTGGTGGATTCTCTGCTCTGCGCGAAACCACGGCGAACTCCCAGCTGCATTTTGGCCGATGGCATCTTGAATTGATGCAGCGGCACCGCCGCCGTCGCGGCCAGTGCGCAACCCATCGGGCGCGGCAACTCAGTGTCGCGAGCGGTCACGTAGTTCATCAGAGGGATAGTATGTAGTACAAACTATGGCAAAAGGCGCTCTAATGCAGAAATGCTGCATTGCAGCATGAGAGCGGACGGCGCCGCGGTGAACGCTCGTCTGCCCGGCGTAGGAATCGGCCGACAAGAAATGCTCACCCATTTGCGGTTAACACTGTTCTAGCCTTTGGGGCCGAGCAAGACTGCGGCGTATCGGTGGAAGGCCGGATGCATACGATGCATACAAGCGAATTGAATCTGCGACGGCTGGCGCATGAGCGAATCAGCACTGGGGCGTTGCCCCCGGTCAGTCCTGGCCTCACGTGGGACCGCCAGGGCAGCGGACATCCGTGCGCCCTATGCGGTGCACCGGTCCTGTTCGAAGAGGTGGAATGCCGGTTACGCGGCGATTCGGGTGCGCGTAGCTTCGAGTTCCATTTGGCATGCCATACGGTCTGGGTGACCGCGTCACTGAGCTGAATGCATTGAATGCATTGGCAGACGCGTCCGGCGAAAAAAAGCCCTAGGGGAAGCTAGGCAATGTTTGAATGACGGCGGCACCTGCCGGCGTGCTGCCCTCGATTTCGCGAACCTCGTGTATCATGCTGCCTCCCTTCAGAGGTTGCGATGCAGTTTCGTACGCTAGGCCGCTCCAATCTGCGAGTTGCTCCTCTGTGTCTGGGCGGCAATGTATTCGGATGGACCGCTGGCGAAGCTGCATCCTTCGCAGTACTGGATGCACTGGTCGGCGCCGGCCTCAACTTCATCGATACCGCAGATGTTTATTCCGCGTGGGCGCCTGGGCATCACGGTGGTGAATCGGAATCGGTCATCGGCAACTGGTTGAAGCGCGGTACCAGGCGCCAGGATATTGTGATCGCAACCAAAGTCGGCATGGAGATGGCGCCCGGTCGCAAGGGGCTATCTGCCGCCCATATCGCGCGATCGGTGGAGGAGTCGCTGCGAAGGCTGCGCACCGATCATATTGATTTGTACTTTTCGCATTGCGACGATGCCAGCGTGCCGCTGGAAGAGACGCTGGGTGCCTATCAGAGGCTGATTGAGCAGGGCAAGGTGCGCGCGATAGGTGCTTCGAACTACACGGCAGCGAGATTGGCCGAAGCACTCGAGGCAAGTCGAAAAAACGCGCTGCCTCGATACGAGGTGCTTCAGCCGCACTACAATCTGTATGCGCGAACCGACTATGAGGCTGCGCTTGAGCCGTTGTGCCTGGAGCAACAGCTCGGGGTCGTGAGCTACTTCGCGCTCGCCTCAGGATTTCTCACCGGAAAATATCGCACGGCTGCGGACGCCGCGAAGAGCAAGCGCGGGGAAGGTGTGATCGCGAAGTTCCTCAATGCACGTGGGCTGAAAATTCTCGCGGCACTGGATGATGTGGGGCGACGTTACGGCGCTTCACCCGCCAGTGTGGCGCTCGCCTGGCAGATCGCGCGGCCCAGCATCACCGCGCCGATTGCCAGTGCCACGACAGTGGAGCAACTCAGTGAATTGGTCGCCGCCACGAAACTGGAATTGGACCAGGCGGCAATCGAGCAATTGAATGCCGCCAGTGGGTAAGGCCGTCCCTGGTTCGGGGTCAATGCACATCTGGACCCATGTTTTTGCGTTCCACCTTCCAATCCGGATCCGTGCAAAGACCGCAGTCCGGACCCGTGAAGCGCTTCGACGCCTGCAAGTCACCCTTGAGTTGCCAGTCGAGCCAGCTGACGGCGACCGAGGCAGCGCGTCCGCCATTGGGCTCGATGAACGTTCCACCGTGGCCGACGTCCAGATTCGCCACCATGGCGGGAACGGAAGTAATCTGTTTGAAGTCATCCATGCCGTTGGCATAGGCGATATCTGTGGTTCCGCCGAGTATATAGAGGATGGGCGTGTGCAATTTGCGAAGCGCAGCCTTGCCAATATCCATGCCGACGATTGGATTGGCGCCTGGATTAAAGATGCCGCTGTTGTGGATGATAACTGCCCGCACCCGCGGATCGGCCGCGACTTCCAGCGCCTGTAGACCGCCGCAGCTCCAGCCGGACACTGCGATCCATCTCGGGTTGATGCGCCCGAAATAGGGGCTGCCGGGGCGAGAATTCTCTGCCAGTGCCCAGTCAATGGCTTCGCGAAGACTGGCGGATTTTGTGGCCGGAGGCGGAATCGAGAAACTGGTCGCGTCAGCACCGGAGCCGGGATTCGGGGGCGCAGGCGGCATCGGCATGGCGGCTTGCGGGGGCGCGCCGGGACCACTAAGGATAGTGCCGCTCGCGATCGCAAGATACCCGTGGGAGGCGATCTCGGCCAGATGCAGGCGCCCGCCGGCGCCGTCGGCAGAGCAAGCGCCATTGCCCCACGCCAGTACACCGAGTTTTTTGCCCTTCAGCTCCGAGAGGTCGGCTGGCCGGTAGATCACATGGTTGGGTAGCGAAGCGACCATTTCCTTGAGCGCTGGGTATCTTCCGGTACCGACTGTATCCGGCATTTTGTTGAATGCTTCCATGGCTGCCCGCATGGCGTTCACGTCGAACGGCGGCGGCGCCTGAGCCAAAATGAATCCTGAGCTGACCATCAAGGTCCCGACGGCACTCACTTTCAGAAAGCACTGCTTCATTATCGCGAATCCCCGATTGCATTGAGTTGTTCTCGGACCCTCGAGCAATCTGGCGGCGAGTGGATGATCCCAATGGTGGATCTCGACCGAGCCGGCGGCAGATAACTCTGCGCAATGATGTTTACAGCGGCACGCTGTGAAAAGTCGTCTTTATCGATGGCTGCATTCGGTGATGCCGCATGCAACAGGCTTGAACAAGGCACGGGGGAGGCTGTTCTTGTCGCCCCCGGCTGGTAAGACAGCCTGAATTTGTTGCTGAATCACCTTGTGGCACACTGTGCGCCAGGCGCAGTCCATAGCGACCACGAGCCGCACCATGCATTGCCACGAGGGAGCTGGGTGAGTACTGATGGCCGATCCGGAAGAACACGCCGCCAAGGGCGCTGACGGCGAGAGCGCCGAAGATCCCAAGCATGCCCAACAGCGACAGCGAGCGCGCCCTTGGGTCAAAGGGATACTCATCGTCGCGGTGATCCTGCTGATCGTCGGGGGCCTGATTTACTGGCTTGCCACCAGAAACGAAGTCAGCACGGACGATGCGTTCGTGGACGGTCGCGCCGCCTCGGTCGGCCCGCGCGTGGCGGGCGCTGTGGTCTCGCTGGATGTCAACGACAACCAGTTCGTGCATGCCGGGGATCCGCTGGTGCACCTGGATCCTCGCCCCTTCAAGTTGGCGCTCGACCAGGCCCATGCCGATCTCGAGACGGCGCGCGCGCAATTGGCCGCGCAGCGCCATGGACAGCTGGTTTCACAGAGTAATTTTCCGGCTCAGCTGGCGCAGGCGCAGGCGCAGTTGCTCAGCGCTCATGCGGCGTTGGAAAAGGCGCAGAACGACGAACGGCGTGAGCACGAGCTCAGCGGCACGGCCACCACGGCGCAGGAGGCGGACGCGACCAGAGTGGCGCTGCGCCAGGCGCAGGCGCAGGTGGCGGCAGCCGAAGCCCAGGTGCGCGAGGCGGGCGCGGTACCTGCCCGTCTGTCGCAGGTCGAAGCGCAGGTCAGCCAGCAGCAGGGGTCCGAACTTGATGCCGAGGCCAAGCTCGCTCAGGCCGAACTCAATCTGGACTGGACAGTAGTGCGGGCGGCCCAGGATGGCTGGGTCACCAAGCGTAGCGTCGAAGTCGGAGACTACTTGAGCGTTGGCCAGCAGATCATGGCGCTGGTATCGGCGCAGATTTGGATCACCGCCAATTTCAAGGAGAATCAGCTCAGTCGCGTGCGTCCGGGGCAGCCGGTGCGCATCGGCATCGATATGTACCCCAAACTCAAGCTGCACGGGCATATCGACAGCATGCAACTCGGATCGGGCACCAAATTCAGCACGTTTCCCGCCGAGAACGCCACCGGCAATTTCATCAAGATAGTGCAGCGCATCCCGGTCAAAATCGACATCGATTCCGGCCTCGACCCGCATTTTCCGCTGCCATTGGGTGCTTCGGCTGAACCGACGGTGGAACTGCCGTGAGTGCTTCGGAAACCGCATGGCGACCACGACACAACCCATGGCTGATCGCGGTCGTCGTGACGCTCGCGGCCTTCATGGAAGTGCTCGACACGACCATCGTCAACGTCTCGCTGCCCCATATCGCCGGCAGCCTTTCCTCGAGCTATGACAATGCCACCTGGGCTCTGACCTCGTATCTGATCGCCAACGGCATCGTGCTGACCGTATCCGGCTGGCTCGCGAACAGGATCGGACGCAAACGCTATTTTCTGATCTGCGTCATCATGTTCACGGTCACCTCGCTGCTGTGCGGCTTGTCGCAGAACCTGCCGCAGCTGATCGTGTCTCGGCTGCTTCAGGGCTTGTTTGGCGGCGGCCTGCAGCCCAATCAACAATCGATCATTCTCGACACGTTTCCGCCAGCACGGCGCGGTGCCGCCTTTGGCATCACCGCCATTGCGACGGTCGTGGCGCCGATTCTCGGTCCTACGCTGGGGGGTATCATCACCGACGATTTGACGTGGCGCTGGGTTTTCTTTCTGAATGTGCCCGTGGGGATCATCGCTGCATTCTCGATCGCCGCCCTGGTCGAGGATCCGCCATGGGCCCGGGCACGCCCACGTTCGGTTGACTTCATCGGCTTCTCGCTCATTACTCTGGGACTCGGAAGTCTGCAGATCGTTTTGGACCGTGGTGAGGATGCGGACTGGTTTGCCTCGCCGCTGATCCGCGGCATGGCGCTGGCTGCGGCTGTCGGCCTGGTGGGCGCGGTGACCTGGCTGCTCTCGGCACGACGGCCGGTGGTCAATCTGTTTGTGCTGGGCAACCGCGACTTTGCCGTGGGCTCTCTGATGATCTCGGTCATGGCGATAGTGCTGTACTCGAGCGCGGTGCTGATTCCGCAGATCTCGCAGCAAGTGCTGGGCTACGACGCAACCCATGCCGGACTGATCCTCTCCCCTGGCGGTTTTGCGGTGGTGCTGCTCATTCCGCTCGTCGGGCGCCTCATGAAGATATTGCAAACGCGATTTCTGGTCGCCACCGGATTCGCCATCATGGGGCTCGCATTCATTTACTCATCGCGCGTATCGCCCGATGTATCCTTCTCCACGCTCGTGATGATGCGCGCCGCCCAGGCCGCTGGCCTGGCGTTCCTGTTCGTGCCGATCAGCACCGCCGCGTATGCGACGCTGGCGCGGGAGGTCCAGGGCGATGCCACGGCGCTGTTCACGCTGTTCCGCAATCTTTTCGGCTCCATCGGCATCTCGATCAGCACCGCACTGGTCACCACGCGCACGCAAGTCCACAGTGCCAATCTGGCGCGATTCGATACCCCGCTGCACGCACCGTTTCGCGTCCTGCAGGCGCAATACATCCGCGCCATGGAAGCCCTGGGCCAGAGCGCCGACGCCGCGCAGCGCATGGCTGTCGGCCGCCTCTATCAGGTGTTTCGCACGCAGGCCTCCGTGTCGGCGTACACCGACGTGTTCATGTTGTGCGCGATCCTGGCCTTTGCTGCCGTGCCGCTCGCGTTTCTGTTCTCGGCCACCAAACGCAACGCAGCTCCGGCGACCGGGGCCGCATGATGCCGCCGTGATGCCGCGCGTCCGCAACGCTCTTGCGTGCACAACAGTCCTGGCGTTGGCGGGTGGTTGTGAAGTCGGCCCCTCGTTTCGGCAACCCAAGGCCGATCTGCCGCCCTCCTGGGAACGCGCCACACAGTCCGCCGCTGCAGCCTCTGGCGCACCCGGGCTCGCGATCTCTACCGATCCGGTGGAGGAAACCTGGTGGACGGTATTTCAGGACCCGACGCTCGAGCGGCTGGAACAGCGCGTGGTGAGGCAGAACCTGGACGTTCAGACCGCGACGGTACGATTGACGGAGAGTCGACTGCAGGCGCGCATCGCTGGTGCAGCATTGTGGCCGACGGTCGACGCGAATGCGTCCTATGAGCGCGAAAAAGCCAGTCAGCAGGGCTTGCTCAGTCTGTTTAGCAGCGGTGGATCCGGCCAGAGCGCCACGCCGGGCTCCGAGGCCTCGGGCACTCTCGGCAGCGGTGCCGGCGGTGCCCCAGCGTCCATCGCGACCAGTCTCTCGGCGCCGCTGAATCTGTGGCAGTACGGGTTTGATGCTTCCTGGGAGCTGGATCTGTGGGGTGGCGCGCGACGCACGCTGGAAGCGGCGAACGCCACGGCCCAGGCCTCGCAGGAGGATCTTCGAACGGAATTGATCCAAGAAATGGCGGAGGTAGCGCGCGACTATATGACCCTACGTGGCGTACAGGCACAGCGCGCCATTGTTGAAGCCACGCTTGCGGCCGATCGCGACACGGCTTCCATCACCGGCCAGCGCGCCGGCGCCGGTCTGACTCCGCATCAGGATCTGCTCACTGCGGAAACTGAAGTCGACAGCCTCTCCGCTCAACTGCCCACACTTGGCCAGCAGGAGGCGCAACTCGTCAACGCGCTGTCGCTGCTGCTCGGTGCGGCCCCCGATTCACTACGCGAGGAACTCTCGGCGCCGCAGCCGCTCCGGTCGGCGCTGCCGCCGGTGCCCCTGGGTATTCCGTCCGAACTCGCGCGACGCCGACCCGACATCCGCAGCGCCGAGGCCAAGCTTCAAGCCTCCACCGCTCAGGTGGGAGTCGCGGTCGCCGAACTCTACCCTTCCATCACGTTGACCGGCAGTTTCGGTCTGCAGGCTCTGCAATTCGGCAACCTGGGTAGCTGGAGTGCGCGTCAATATGCCTTCGGTCCGAGCTTGACGGTGCCGCTATTTGAAGGTGGCCGGCTGCGGGGGACGGTGGAACTGCGCAAGGCGGAGCAGCAGGAAGCGGCGCTGGATTACCAGAAGACGGTGCTTCAGGCCTGGCACGATGTCGCCAATGCGCTGATTGCCTACAGCACCGAACAGGAGCGCCTGCAACGCTTGATGCGGGCGGCGCAAGAAAGCGAAGAAGTGCTGGGAATTGCCCTGGAACGCTACCGCAGCGGCATCGATCCTTATCTGAATGTTCTGACGGCCCAGCGCACGTTACTGCAGTGTCAGCTCGAGGCCGCGCAAAGTCTGACAACCGTCCAATCCAATCTCATCCAGCTCTACAAGGCTCTCGGCGGCGGCTGGGCTGCTGCGCCAATGCCCGAGGCGTCCGCCGCGAGCCAGTGACCGGATCCGGCGCGCAACCGGTCAAATCACCCGGTCGTTGCCGCCGTCGACCGGTACCTGGGCCCCGGTCGTCTTGCCGAACAACGATCCGCACATCTCCGCCGCCAGTTCCGCCACGTCACGGCTAAGGACTTCGACTTTCAGGACATTGTTGGTTTTGTACTCCGTGACCGAGAGCCCGTAATGCTTGGCGCGCTCGGCCAGAATCTGGTCCGACCAGATACCGGTATCGAACACCGCATTCGGGTGCAGGGTGTTGACGCGGATGCCGTCGGCGCCCCACTCCAGTGCGACCACGCGCGCCAGTTGTGTCAATGCTGCCTTGGACGCGGAATAGGCCGCCGCACCCGGCCCGGGCGCCGGCACATTCTTCGAGCCGATGATCACGACACGGCCACCGCGCATTGCCAGCTTGAGCAGCGGGTGAGTCTCACGCAGCAGCGACAGATTGGCGTCCAGGTTGACTCGCATCACGCGCCGCCAGTGCTCATCTGAAAGCGCCGCGACGTGCGTGCCGCCCGGGAATATGCCGGCATTGAGCACCAGCAGGTCCATGCCCCCGAACCTTCGCACGCCGCAATCCAGCGCCCGTGAGATGTCCGCCGATGCGGTGACGTCGCAGCACAGTCCAAGTACGTCCGGTCGCGGATACAGCGAGGCAATGTCGGGGTTGATATCGAGGCCGATCACCGCCGCGCCGCGCGCGAGCAGCGATTCGACGCAGGCTTTGCCGATGCCCGAAGCCGCGCCCGTGACCAGGGCTACCTCGCCGGCGAATTCCCGTGGCGCTGCGGCTCTCCGGAGCTTGGCCTGCTCAAGGTCCCAGTACTCAACGTCAAAAATATGCTGTTCCGACAACGCCCGATAGCCGCCGAGGGCCGTGGCGGCCAGGATCACATCAATCGTATGCGTGTAGATGTCGCGCACGATGTCCGCGTCCTGGACACTGCGTCCGACGCAGCCGAGCCCAAACGCGGCATCGAGCACCACCCGTGGCGCCGGATCGAGCATGACTTTGGGATGCTCGGCGCGTGCGGCGTTGCGGTCAAAGTACTCGCGGTATGCCGCGGCATAGGTTGCGACCTCGCGCCCGAGCATCGGAACGCGTTTGGTGCGAATCACATGGTCAGGTGTCGCCGGTCCTTGTTGCGAGATCTGCGCCACGTCCTGGCGTTGTGTGAAGGCACGAAATTTCTCTTCGGCGTGCGTGGCGAAGATCAGCGGCAATCCGGCGCAGGCGCAGATTTCCCGGCGAAGCGCGGCGATGTCCTGCCGGCCCGCAGTCGGTGCCCGCGCCGGATCGGGCGGCAGATGCCACGCCTTGTTTTTCTGCAGATACGATTCGGCGCGGCCGACCAGGGCAATCATGCGCTGGTACGATTCCTGGGCGCTGTTGCCGAAGGAGAAGATGCCGTGATTGAGCAATACCATGCCGATGGTGCCGGCATGTGCCTGCCGCGGGAATTCGAGCGCACAAAGTCGGGCCAGGTCGAAGCCTGGCATCACGTACGGAATTATCACGACCTCATCGCCATAGATGTCGCGAATACGGCGCGCGCCGTCGCTTGTGTTGGTCAGCGCGAGCAGGGCATCGGCATGCGTATGATCAACATAAGGATAGGGCAGGATGGCATGCAGGATGGCTTCAACCGAAGGCGCCGGCGCGCCGGCGCGGATCACATGGGTCGCCAGTTCATTGACCATTTGCGGGTCGGAGAGCGACTCGAGCGCTGCCAGCCTGAGCAAATGATCCAGCCGTACCGGTGCAAAACCGGCCTCGGGAATCGTTGCCAGGTCCCAGCCGCTGCCTTTGACATAGAGAATGTCCACCGCTTCGCCCAGGACATTGAGTTCGCGCAGCTTGACCGATGTGTTGCCGCCGCCGTGCAGCACCAGCGACGGATCGCGTCCGAGCAGTTGCGAGCTATAGACACGCAAAGCCAGCGCCCCGCAATGCCGCGCGGCATCGTCACTATTCCATAATCCGCTCACGTCTGGCCTGTCGCGTGTTCCATGGCGAACTATTTGCGCTGCAGTCCTTGATCGGCCTGACGCAGCCATTCGTCCCGATCGGCTGCTGCAGGCGATGCCAGTGCCGCCGCACGAGCGCGCGCATAGTTCTCCTGCGCACCGCTCCCGTCGCCGTTCTTCGCCAACGCCTCGGCCAATGCAAGCAGGTTCGGCGGGTAGAGCGGTCGAAGCGCTACGGCGCGGCGCGCAGCAGCCACTCCCGCCTCGGCATCACCGGGTCCCAACGGCCATCCTGGCGCTCGGATCAACACCAGGGCGCGCACGCGCGCTGGTCCTGCCTCATCGTAGATCGGATTCGCCGATTCTGCGCGCGCCAGGGCATCGAGCATGCTGGTCAAAAATTCACCCGCGCGTGTGGGATGCGCGCGGGCCTCGAGTCCGAAGGCAATCGCGCTCCCGTATAGACAGGCGGCCGCCTGCGGTTCGAGCGCCAGGCAGGACTGGGCATCGCGCTCGGCCTCTGCTGCGAGCTGATCGCGAATCTTCGAGTCAGGCTCTTGATCGCTGCGCTTAGCGTCCAGCTCGATGGCCGCCGCCATCGCCGTGACCGAGGCCGGAACCGCGCTCTGGACCGGTGGCGCAGGGCGCGGTCGCGGCGCGCATGCGGCCGCCGCAAGCACGATCATCACGCACCAGATCCGCGTGGTCACGGCACTACGGCGCTGGACGGCAGCTCCGGGAGTACGAAGCCATGCAATCGCAGCGGCTGCAACGAGTCGGCGCTCCCGGACGCTTGCCCCATCTTGAGCAGTCCGGCCTGCAGCGTGCGTGCACGGCTCGCGGTCACCCGGGAGTCGACCACCGCAATGACGGCAACGGGCAGTTCGGGAGACTGCACTACCGCCTTGAGGTCGGCCGCGAATGGAAGGCTTGAAAGGGCCGCGGCCTGAGTTTGATCGAGCAATGCCGCAACCGGCTCGCCCGCGGCAACCCGTCGCAATGCGCTGAGTATTTGACCCGTCTGCTCGATCTTGATGTCTGGCGGCAGCGGCCAGCTCCCGAGAGCGCTGTGCCGCACGAAATCGGGCGCGTACCCGGCAACACTGAGTATCGTGTAGCCCGCCATCGATGCCGGCCCGGTGATCCGACCGGATTTTGCCACCAGCGTCCATCGCTCCTTCGGGCCAATATCCGTCACGTCCGCTTGCACGAGCGGCGTCAGGTGCAATTGAGCGGCGTGCTCGACGAAGAACGGATATGGCACGAAGGCGAGCGCCGCATCGGCGCCACTGAGTTTCGCAAGACCCCCTTCTTCGGTCGGATCATAGACAGCCGCAAGACTGCCCACAGGCCAACCGGAGACAGCCACGGCGGCGCTCGCAAACTGGTCAATGAGCGGCTGGGCGTCGCCAGCTCCACCAGGATATCCGGGAGCACAGAACACCAGTGTCGCGAGCGCTGCCGCCAACAGTGTACTCATGGGTGCTTAAGCTATCATGCTCCGGCGCTGAGGGCCTCTCGGCTTGCAAGGAGCGCGCTGTTAGCCATGGTTGTGCCAGCTTCGCCCAAGGTCGATAGAATGTTCCGCCACCTGCTGCGGGCGCGAGGCTGGATCGCCGGCGCATTCCTGATCCTCGCCGCGGCGGGCATATACGGCGCCATGCGCGTACCGAATGATCCTGCGATCGAGCGTCTGGTCGTGGCCGGCGATCCGGTCGCGCGTGCCACGCTCGAATTCGATCGTCTGTTTCCCGAGGGCGAGCAGGCGCTGATCATGCTCGAAGCGCCGGATCCTCTGAGCCCGGCTGCGTTGCGCGCGGCCGATAGCCTAGAGCACGGGCTCGCCAAGATCCCCCACGTCCAGGCTCACAGCCTCATCGATCTCTACCGTCGCGCCGGCTCGGCAGGGGAAATAAGTTCCGCAGAGGCTGCGCGTCTGCGTACGTTTGCGACTGGAACGCCGCTGTTTCGTCGCGCCGGACTTCTGGGTGACCACTATTTCGGCATTGCGCTCGAGCTGCTGGTCAATTCGGCCGCCGAACGCGACGCCGCATTGTCAGCCATCGATTCGCTGGCTTTGCCCCTCGAGGCTCCGGGCGGAGCGTTCACCAAGGTCCGGCGCGTCGGATCGCCGTGGCTCGACGCCTGGCTGGAGCGACAAACCGGCGTGTCGACCGCGCGTTTCATGCCCCTGTTCGGCATTTTTCTGATGACCCTGGTGCTGATCATCTACCGCTCGTGGCGAACATTGGCGGCCATCATTCTCACGCTGGGCACACTGGTCGCCATTGCCATGGGATTGGGTGACGTCTTCGGCTGGTCGCATACGGTAATTTCTACCATAGTCCCGTTGACCGTCATGGTCACGACCACTGCCACGCTGGTATATCTTCATTCACGGTACATAGAGCCCGACGACTCGCCGACTCCTCTCGAACACCATGCGCGGGCGCTGGCAAATAAATTTCTGCCCTGCACCGCCTCGATGTTCGCCACCGCAGTCGGGTTTGGCGCACTGGCGATCTCGGAAATTCGCCCGGTGCGCGAGATGGGCCTATGGACGGCGTCCGGTCTGGTCGCGGCGTGGATCGGGTGCTTCACGCTTTTTCCGGCGCTGCAGTCGCTGTTTCGCACGCCCATGCGCACCGAGCAAGTTCCTGCCGGTAGCTGGTTTCCCGGTTTCGTCGATAAACTAGTACCGGCCAGTCGCCGCTACCGCTGGCCACTGGTTGGCGGTGCGGTGGTGTTGATTCTGTGCGGAGCGGCCGCCTTGTTTGGCATTCCCGGCGTGTTTGCGCCCATCGCGCTCGAAATGGATGTGTTGACCTACGTCAATCCCAGCGAGCGTGTCGCCCAGGACACTCGTCAATTCGAGCAATCGAGCGGGCTCGACGTGGTTGAGCTTTGGCTGCAGACGCCGCCCGGCCACGCGCTGGATCCAGATTTCCTGCGCGCTCTGGAGCTGTTCACTCGCCAACTCGAGAGCGATTCACGCATCACCGCCGTAGACGGCCCCACTTCGGTTCTGCGTTGGGAGCGTTATGTCGAAACCGGATCCGATCAGCTGCCGACGGCGTCCTCCGCGTGGCCGAAGCTCGCCTCGGATCTCGAGCAGATCATGCTGACGGAGCCCGGCGCACGCGAGTATGTGGATGTGAAGGACCTCGCCAATGTACGGCTCAGCATCCGAGGGCGCGCCAAGCTTTTCGGGCGAGTCGGGGCGATGCGCACGTTCGTGGAGCAGAAATGGGCCGCAGCCCAGGCGGCTGAGCCGGCACTGCGCGCGGCGCGCGGCAGAGTGGTCGGCAAAGGGGTGCTCGGCGCAGAGATCACACAGCGCCTTCTTCCCACGCTCACCGAAAGCTTCGCACTCACTGCGAGCATCATTTTCCTCGCCTTCCTGCTGGTATTTCGCAATCCTTCTGCCCGGCTCATGACGATGCTGCCGTCGTTGTTCGCAATTCTGTGCGCATTTCTCGTGATGCGCTTGACAGGCATTCCACTCAATATCGCGACGATCCTCATCGGCTCGACGGTTTTGGGCGCGACCGAGAACGACCAGATCCACTTTTTCTACCATTTTCAGGAAGGCCATTCGATCGGCACGACCAGCGGCGCTCTGCGACACGCGCTGCTGGTAGCGGGACGCCCAATTCTGTTTGCAACGCTCATCAATGCCAGCGGCTTTTTGGCGCTCGCGTTCTCGAACCTGCCGCCCATGCGCGAGTTCGGCATCGTTTCCGCGTCGGCCTTTCTCCTGGCACTCCTGGCCGATTTCACCGCCTTGCCGGGCGCGTTATGGATTCTAAGCCGCTATGATCGTCAGGCTGTCCGCTGAGTCGATCATCGGCTCTTGCCGGCGCCCCGCATCACAGACGTCTTGCGCAGCGGCGGATCTCACTGGACAATTACCCTGTCCGTCTAATTCAGGCTCAGTACCGTGTCGAGCCCCACTGCCGTTCCCAGTTATCCGCTGGCCGTACGCAGCTACAGTCTGTTTTCTGCATTCGGCCTGCTGCTGCGCAGCTTGCCCTATGCCCTGATTCGCTTTGCGGTTCTGCTGGCTTTCTCGTTCGCCACCATCGGCTGGATTGTGGTTACTTTCGGGGGCGCCATCTGGCTCGGCGCCCACGTCGCGCCAGCATTCGGGTGGGTCTGGTTCATCGCCGGCGTTCTTGTGGCCGGCTGGTTCTGGATGACCCTATTACGCTACTCGCTGCATCTGATCGAATGCGGCCATGTCGCCGTGCTCACGCAGCTCATCGTTCAGGGTCAGGTCGGAAACGGTACGGAGTCGATGTTTGCCTACGGCCGCCGCATCGTGAGTGAACATTTCGGACAGGTAAATGTGCTGTTTGCAATGAATCTGCTGGTGCGCGGCGCGCTGAATGCATTTCATCGCACGCTCGATTGGATGGCGGAGTTGTTGCCCATTCCCGGCTTGGTGGCTATCGCCAACCTGCTGACGGCAGTCGTGCGCGCCGCCACGCGCTACATGGACAAGGTGGTCCTATCCTACAATCTGGCCCGCAATGAGGAAAACCCGTGGACCGGCGCCCGCGATGGCATCGTCTATTACTGCCAGAATGCCCGGCCAATCCTGGAAACTGCGGTCTGGATCGTCATCGCCGAATTTGCCTTGAGTATTATTCTGTGGCTGCTGCTGCTGGCGCCTGCGGCGGCGATCACCGTGATGTTGCCGCATTCGGTGCGTGGCGTTGGTGCCCTTTCCGTGATCATCGCGGTGCTACTCGCCCTTGCAGTGCGCGGCGCCTTCATCAAGCCGTTATTCCTCATCATGATTCTGGTGCGGTTTCACACCGCGATTGAGGGACAGGCAATACGGCAGGATTGGGTCGCGCGGCTGGATCAATTGTCCGGCAAATTCCGTAATCTTGAGCAGCAGGCGCAGACCCATGTTCAGGGCGCAGCGCCGAATTCTGCGCCGAATTTCTGAAGCATCGTGAATCAATCGGTTACGGCCTGGGCTGGTTGCAGGCGGTGGAATCAGGGTAGGATGGGACGAATACGGCGGCCACAGCCGACTCGTCGATTGGGGAGGGATGGCAAATTGTCTAGCACGGACGCTCGTTACTGGGCGACATTAATATTGGCATCGGCGGTGGGCGGGTTGGTTGCGCACAATGCCCGACCGGAGACAAAGTCGGCGTCTGGTGGAAGGTGACCGACGAACTCGGAAATATGGGCTGGGTGGTATCGACCCAATTTCAACTGGCGAAATGACGCTGGCGATCACTCGATGAGCCGTATCTGCCTGGGTTCGCCGCGCGAAGCGCGACAGATTCGGGGTCGCTACTGGCTCATCTTCATGCCGGGCATGGCGGCGTGGTCCATGTTGTCGTGTCCCGCATCGTCATCATTCGTCGACCAGATGTCCTTCGCATCGGTCTCATACGGGTAGACATGGACCATCCAACCAAATATGTGGGGATGAAATTCCCCGCCGGCCGCTTCACACGCCTGCCTGGTGGTAATTGAACCGAGCAGGCCGAATTTTGCATCCGGACCGAAGTATTCAGTCTTCTGCGCCGGAGGTGCCTTGCAGAAGTTTATGTGCTGATGCCAGCGCGCTATGCTGAGCGGAATGCGCTCGTTTATTTCCTCCTCCGTGGCGTCAACCCGATCGGTATACATCGCTCCAACGAGCTTATAGCCACCGTCCGCCGATTTCTTGTAGAGCAGCGAAGTAGGCTTGAGGGGATCGAAGTGCACTCTGGCCTCCAGGCCGTATTGGTACTTCGTAAAGTGATACTGGGATTGCGGGACATTGGGCAGAAAAATCTCGTAGCCGTCGGCCAGCGCCTTGTGGTAATCCTGGTAGGGCGCCATGGCGACTTTTGCTGCCTGCACGACCGCGTCGGCCTTCTGCCGATCATCGGTGGTCGGGGTCCTGAGCACAGTCATAGACATATGGCCCGACATGTGTGCCATGCCACTGTCCGCGACGCCAGTGGAGTCCGCGGCAAACCCCCCTCTGGTGATCGGGCCGGTGGCCAGACAAATCAATGCCAGCGTCCAAGTCGTGGAACGCAAGCGAAAGAACGAAGCATGGGACATCACCGCGCACCTCCGTCGAATCGAAAAGCGGTACGTTGCGCCGACGGTCTCGCCGAAAATTCCTGCGTGAAAGCAACCAGCGCCGCATACGGCTCAATTGGCACCGTGCCGCGGAAGCCCAGATGCTCGACAAGGCAGTACAGCGACACCTCGAATAGACTGAAATCGCGCGGCAGCGGCAGCAGCTGCAATACGGCTGACAAATGCGCGTCGAGCCAACGCAGGGAGCGCTCGAGTCCGGCACGAGCCTTCGCGAAGTAGATATTGTCGGCCGGCAGCTTACCAATAAGTGTGCCGACGATGAGTTGCACCTGCGCCGCCATGCAGTGCCACACCAGCTCCTGCGCATTGCGCGACAGATTGTCGCGCAACTGTTCAGGCCACACGATACGCGCCGGGCCGCCTGCCATCTCAGCGATCGCCCGGCAGATGTTCTGCGCACCGAAGAGCGTGGAGCCGTTTGTGCGGAGAATCGGCAGCTTCAACGCGGGGTTGCCGGCGTAAACTTCGGCGCTGAGCGTCGTCATGTCGTAAATCGGCACCAGCTCGTAGGCGACGGCCAGCTCTTCGGCGAAGATCAGAGGCATGCGTGTGAACAGTGAGCTGCTGCGGCCGACTATTTGCATGGCGCTCGCTCGTCCCCGCCTACATTGCTTTTCAATTAAGCACCGACCCGGATCGGACGTCAAATCTGAGCCCGCCATGGCCACAGACATAGGCTATATCGATGGATGCATGGCAGGCAATAGTGCACATCCATTGGCTCCGCGCACTAAAAATGCACGAGGGTTCAGGAACACCGGCATTTTGTTGCGTTGTCCTACAGACGCAACCTGCCAATGCCTTACGCTGGTGACACGGATCCATAGTGAAGGAATGGCTATCAATATGAGATTTCCGATCAGAACCTCGGCGCTATGGGCGCTGCTCTTATGCTTGCCTATTGGCGCGGCCCATGCGGCAACTTTCAGACAGACCATAGATATTTTTCGACATGCGGGCGCCAGCGCTGCATTTTTCCCCAACAGCTACGCATACGCCGTCTTTCCAACGGTGGGGTCTGGCGCATTGGCGGTTGGCGGGGCGTTCGGCAAAGGGCGCGTATACGTTCACGGTCAATACGTCGGCGATACCACCATGGGACAACTGAGTGTCGGGTTTCAGGCTGGCGGCAAGGCATATAGCGAGATCATTTTCTTCGAGAACAAACGCGCACTGGATGAATTCGAGTCCGGTAGTTTCGCATTTGGGGCGGACGCGAGTGTCGTGGCCATTACTGTCGGTGCGAACGCAAGCGCCGCAACCAATGGTGCCAGCGCTGGAGCCAGCGCCGAACAACACGACGCGACGACTCGGGGCGTCTATGAAAGAGGCATGGCGGTGTTCACCGTTGCCAGGGGCGGACTGATGTACTCAGCGGCCATTGCCGGCCAAAAATTCTCCTACGAGCCACGCGAACCCGGGCATTAGAAGTCAGCCCATAAGAGCCAGGGTCGCGCGTACCCGAGCCGGTTTCTTACCGGTTCGAGCACGGCCGTGTCGAGACTCGCCTCGCTGCGCATCGCCCGTTGTGCATCCGTGCCGCGTGGCAGAGCGTAGGCGCCCATGACACTGCCGTAAGCTCTCACGCTTCCTCGATCATCGAGGTCAGCCGCTGGCGGGCCGTCGTCGCCCCCATGAGGGCCGCCGTGCTGCCGCCGCCCGGCGTGGCGGCTGGACCTGGAAAGCCCCTGCGGCATTGATGCTGGCCGGATAGACAATGATGCGCGCAAAAAAGCAATGCGCAAAGGCGCGCCGTATTGCAACATGCGCCCTCGGAAATTCTTCCATAGGACTCCCCGGCATGAGCACAGATATTGAAATTGCCCAAAAAGCAAAACTGCGGCGTATCAGCGATATCGCCAAGAACAGGCTCGGGATCGATGATCAACATCTGGAGCCGTACGGCCACTACAAGGCCAAGGTCTCGCTGGATTACGTGAACAGTCTGGCCGGAAAGCCCGACGGCAAGCTGATTCTGGTGACGGCCATTACCCCGACTCCGGCCGGTGAAGGCAAGACCACCACCACCGTTGGACTGGGAGACGCGCTGAACCGCATTGGCAAGAAAGCCTGCATTTGCCTGCGCGAACCCTCACTGGGGCCGGTATTCGGCATGAAAGGCGGTGCGGCCGGCGGTGGTTATGCGCAAGTAGTCCCGATGGAAGACATCAATTTGCATTTCACGGGTGACTTCAACGCCATAGCGCTTGCCAACAACCTGTTAGCGGCCCTGATCGATAACCACATTCACCACGGCAACGAGCTGGGAATTGACGTCAGGCGAATCACCTGGAAGCGCGTGGTGGACATGAACGACCGGGCGTTGCGCGAGATCACCGTGGCTCTGGGCGGCCCTGGGAACGGCTTCCCGCGCCAGGACGGCTTCGACATCGTCGTCGCCTCAGAGGTCATGGCGATTTTCTGTCTGGCCACGTCTCTCAAGGATCTCAAGGAGCGGCTCGGAAACATCGTCGTGGGGTACACCAGCGCTCAGAAAGCGATTCGCGCACGGGACCTGCATGCCCATGGCGCGATGGCAGTACTGCTGAAGGACGCCCTGAAGCCGAATCTCGCGCAGACCCTGGAAAATAATCCGGCGTTCATCCATGGAGGCCCGTTCGCCAATATTGCCCACGGCTGCAACTCCGTGCTGGCCACCAAGACGGCACTCAAGCTGGCCGACTATGTGGTGACCGAAGCAGGTTTTGGCGCTGATCTCGGGGCGGAGAAATTCATCGATATCAAGTGTCGAAAATCCGGATTGCGTCCTAATGCGGTCGTGATCGTCGCCACTATCCGGGCGCTCAAGTTTCACGGCGGCGTCGATTTGAAATCGCTAAACACTGAAAACCTGGAGGCGCTGTCAAAGGGCGTGGCGAACCTGGAGCGCCACGTCAATAACGTGCGCAACTACTATGGACTTCCCTGCGTAGTCGCGATCAATCACTTCACCTTTGACACTCCCGCCGAAATCGAATTGCTAAAGAAGAAAATGGCACGTCACGAAGCCCCGATCGTCGTGTGCCGGCATTGGGCGGAAGGTGGCAAGGGCGCGGAGGAGCTGGCACATACCGTCGTAGACCTGATTGACAATGTGGCCACCGACTTCCAATACGTATATGAGGAATCGGCGACGCTGTGGGAAAAGATGACTACGATCGCCGTGAAGATTTACGGGGCGAGTGCCGTGACGGCAGATCTCAAGATCCACGCGCAGATCAACAAACTTCAGCAGGACGGGTACGGCCATTACCCGATCTGCGTCGCCAAGACACAGTATTCCTTCTCCACCGATCCGCAGCTGAAGGGCGCGCCTTCCGATCATACGATCAACGTTCGCGAAGTACGACTGGCCGCCGGCGCGGAATTCATCGTCATGGTGTGCGGCGACGTCATGACCATGCCTGGCTTGCCCAAGGTACCGTCGGCTGAAAGGATTGATCTCGATGACAACGGCCGGGTGGTTGGTCTTTTCTAGCTGATCTGCTCAATCGTGGCGCGGAGGCGGGCGACGGCTCACGCGACCGCTTCACGCGCGTCGCTGACCGGGATGGTAACGGTAAAACATGCGCCTAACTCCCTGCCCGCGCTGTGGGCGGCAACCGTGCCGCCGAGCTGTTGCGCGGCGACTGCACTGCTGTGCAATCCGAAGCCGTGCCCGTGTGGCTTGGTAGTGAAGCCGAACTCCCACACGCGCGGCAACAGATCCGCGGGGATACCTATTCCCCAATCTTCGACCGCGATCTCCAGTTGTCCATGCGTGATTTGCGCGCGCACTGCGATGCGTCTCGCACCCGGACCACTGGCCGCTGTGGCGTCGCATGCATTGGCGATGAAATTGACCAGGATCTGAAGAAGCTTGTAGCGGTCAGTCAGCACCAGGGGAAGTTCGGCGATCTGGCGCAGGACTTCCACGCCATTGAGTTCCTGCCCCTTCAATGTCAGAGCGGTATCCACCAGCTCACGCACATCGACCGTTTCCTCGGCGCCCAGGCGCGCAAAGGACTGCTGTGCCTGGACAACTTCGCAAAGATACTGAACGTGGCCATTGATCGCATCGATTTCCTCCTGCAGATCCTCGGCGTCTTTCTTCAGCTGCACGCCGAGCGCGCGCAGATACTCCGGCAAATGCTTGCCGCGAGGATCATGGGCAAGGAAATCGCCGAGCGAGCCGCGATGCGCGTCCAGCATGGCCGCGACACGCTCCACTCGATCGAATTGCGATCCTTTGAGCCTGGCCCGCACAGTTGATGAGGCGACGCCAAGACTGTTGAGCACGTTGCCGACATTGTGCAGAACCCCGGTCGCGACTTCAGCCATACCCGATTGGTGCGAGGCTTCCCGCAGCTGCTTTTGCAGCCGCCGCTCACGCTGCTCGGCGTCGACCCGCTGGCTGATGTCGAGCGTGATGCCGACCAGGCGACGTTGCGTGGTGCGGGAGTCGGTCACCACGGTGGCCAGCGAATCGAGATGCACGATGCTCGCGTCCGGACGAATGATACGAAACTGCACATGCAGTTGATTGGACTCCTGCAATGCGTTGGACCACGCGGCTTGCGCCAGCGCCAGGTCATCGGGGTGAATCATCGCGACCAGCGCCGCAAAGCTCGGCCGGAAGCTCTCACTAGGACAGCCATAGATGACATACATCGTGTCGTTCCACCACAGCTCGTCATTGCGCTCCTGCCACTCCCATACGCCCGCCTGTGCCGCGCGTGTCGCAATTGCAAAGCGTATCGACAGTGCTTCGAGTTCGGCCTGTCGCTCATACGAATCGGTGACATCCAGGTTGGCGCCGAGCGACCGCAGAAGCTCTCCGCCTTCGTTGTAAAAGAAGCGCTGGTACATCTGCACGTGACGAAGCGATCCCTTGCCGTCGCGGCGACGACAACGCGTCGACAGCATGCGATCGTGCTTGCTGGCGGCGGCCTGAGTGAGTGCAAGCGTGGCCTGCAGATCCTCCGGGAGGAACCGGTCGAACATCGCGTTGCCGGCGGCCTCGATGGCCTCTGGCGTCAGCTCGGCCTGCTCCGCGCCGGGGTTAAGCCAGGTGACCTTCATCTGTTTGAAATCGTACTCCCAGGATTGCAGACCGGCAGCCTGAGTCGCGACACTCAGACGCTCAAGGAGCTCGCGCTCTTTTGCGCCATCGCGTGCCGTGCGTTCTGCCGCTTCGACCTCCTGCGTGACATCCCAGCTGACTCCCAACGACCGGACCGGCTTGCCGGTGGCGTCACAGTACGTGCGGGCAAAGGCCTGCACATGGCGTATCGAATGGTCAGGCAGCACCAGGCGGTAACGAAACGAAACGTGGTCCTCGCCCCGGGCGAGCGATTCCGTCATGGCCTTGCCGCCCGCGTGCTGATCATCGGGATGCACCCATTTAAAGAGGTCGCTGCCCAGTTCCACACCGAAGTGCCGGCGCGATGCGGCGGCTGCCTCGGCCGCGGGCAATCTGCTCTCGTCCCAAGTGATCGCGTAGGTCTTCCAATCCAGTTCCCAGCAGTAGACCCCTGCGGCCTGCGTGGCGATCGTCAGGCGCTCGAGCAGGGCTTGCGACCTTTCGGCTTCGCGCTGATCGCGCAACTGCGCTCGCCGTCCCCTGCGATGCAGCAGCCAACCGCCGAAGCCTGCAATCAGTAACTGGCCGAGGACCAGAAACCACATCGCGGCCTGGACTGAGCCGAGACGCTCGACCAGCCGCTGCAAGCGAACCCCGCCCGGAAAGGCTGTAGCGCTTGCGAGCCATTGGCCGCCGAAGCGCACGCTGATGCCGGCGGCGAGTGCCACCAGGACCATCAGGGCGATGATGAGCGAAAGCAGCAACGGAGGACCGTAGCGCTCGTTGGCGCGCAGACGCCGCACAAGCTGGTTCGCATTCAACACTGCCGATGGCCTCCCACGATACGTTGCGCGCGGCGACTGCCTGGCGGTGAGTGATTACTTGACGCTGGCAATCGGCGGCAGAATCGCAAGTCTGCTGTGAGTGCGTTCGATCTTGTTTGCGGCGCTCTCGCCGTAGGGAGCGTTACTGCCACGCAGCATTGCTTCGAACCCGGCCGCGTCGACCGGCCTGCTGAAATAGTAGCCCTGATATTGGTCACAGCCGAGTTTCTGCAGAAACGCTGCCTGTTCCGCATCCTCGACTCCCTCGGCGACGACCTTAAGGCGCAGACCGTGAGCGAGCGAAATGATTGCCTGCACGATGGATGCATCGTCCGCCGACGTCATGACGTTGGTGATGAAACTACGGTCTATTTTCAACTTGTCGATTGGAAACCGGCGCAAATAGCTCATGCTCGAATAGCCCGTGCCGAAATCATCGACCGAAACGATGATGCCCATGCGGCTCAGGCGCTCCAGGATGTCGACCGACTCCTCCGGGTCAGTCATGACCGCCGTCTCGGTGAGCTCAATTTCCAGGTACTTTGCATCGATACCGGCGTTCGCCAGCGCGCTGCGTATGGTATCGACCAGGTCGAGCCGTCGAAATTGCAGCGCCGAGATGTTCACTGCCAAACGTAGCGTCGGCAGACCTAGGTCCTGCCAGGCGCGCACTTGGCGGCAGGCCTCGCGCAGGACCCATTCGCCGATCGGAATGATGAGTCCAGATTCCTCAGCCAGCGGAATGAATTGGTCCGGAAGGACCAGGCCGCGTTCCGGATGCCGCCAACGGATGAGCGCTTCGACGCTGTGAATTCTCTTGGTCGTGGCATCGTATTTGGGCTGGTAGTAAAGTTCGAATTGTTGCAGCTTGAGTGCGCGATGCAGCTCGCCTTCGACCCTGATGCGAGCTTCCGTGGCGAGATTCATGGTCGAAGTGAAGCACTCTACGCTCGATCCGCCGCGCTGCTTGGCACAGTACATGGCGGCGTCGGCGTGCGCATACAGCAGCTCGATCGTAGTACCATCGTCCGGGTAGAAGGCAATGCCGATACTTGCCGAGCTGTGGACATCGAGTTCGCCGATCTGCACGGTGCCCTGCAGCGATTCCAGGATCTTGTGGGCTACCTGCTCGGCGTCGGCCGGCTCGCGCGTGTGACTGATGATAAGCACAAATTCGTCCCCGCCCTGGCGCGCGACGGTGTCCACACTTCGCACGGCACTGGTCAGGCGGCGCGCAACGTGCTTCAGGAGCTCATCGCCCGCCCGATGGCCTAAGGAATCGTTGATCAGCTTGAAACGATCCAGATCGAGTATGCACACCGCAAATCCCTCCGCGGCACGCTGCGCATGGACGATGGCCTGGCTCATCCGATCATCCAACAGCACTCGGTTCGGCAAGCCGGTCAGGGAGTCGTGCGTGGCTAGGTGTCGCAGCTGCGTGTTGGCTGCTTCCAAACCCTGAGTCCGATCGCTGACGTCTTTTTCCAGCGATTCAACATGTTCGCGCAACGCGCGCTCGTTGCGCCATTTGGCCGACATGGCGTGCGCACACTGCAGCACTTCGATCATCTCGAAAGGCTTTTTGAGCACCAGCAACTGGTCGGATCGGCCTAGACGCGTGATCAGGTCCTGCCAGTCGTGATCGGAGTAGGCGGAGCAGATGACCATCTGGATTTCCGGATCAACACCCCAAAGGCGCTCGATGGTCTCCAGACCGTCCCATCCCGGCGGCATCCGCATATCAACGAAAGCCACCGAGTAGGGCTGATGATCCTCATGCGAGCGCTGCACGAGCGCGAGCGCCTCAGCTCCCTGGTAGGCGGAGTCCAGGTGGAAAACGCTGGGCGCCTGGCGGGCGCATACCGTGTCACCGAACACCGCCGCCTCCAGCGTCTGCAGATTTTCATCGAGCTGTCTGCCGAGAAGGATCTTGCGAAAATCCTCATGGATAGCGCGGTTGTCGTCGACGATCAGAATGCGTGCGGGGTCAAAAACGCTCATGGCATGCAGTAGTCCTCTGTCGGCATCGGTTGAAATCCACCAAGAACTCACGGCCTGGATCGGCCTACCGATTCGCCAAGCGCTCTCGGTAATGCGGCATGAGCCCGAAGAAGCACGCTGGGAAGCCGCCTGCGAGTGAGCCGCAGATCCCGTGATCGTTGCATAATCCGCCGGTTCGGGACGGTGGTATGTGCGCCGGGCAACATTGGGCGATGTCGCGTTCAGGCGCGGCGGTACCGGCGGCTTGGTGTTGATGCGCCGCTGGAATCGCCGCAAAGCGCCTTATGTCAAATACATCGGATGCTGCTACAGGTCGGCGCGCATGCGGTTATGAGGCGCGCGGGTGAATATGAATACCGGCATGGCTCAGGTAGTCGCGCTTGCCGATCTCGACTCCCATATGGCGAAGAATGTCATAGGCAGTGACGACGTGAAAATAGAAGTGCGGTAGAGCCCAGTCTCTGAGGTATTCCAGGCCATTCGAATCGAATACCAGGTTCTCGATCAGCGGGAATTGAATTGCGCGGTCCCCTGCGCCCTCGAAAGCGGCTGGCTGTGCGGTCTGAATGTATTCGATTGTCTTGGCAATGCGCGCCTTGAGATCACTCAAGGTCTGCTCAAAGTCCTCAAAGCGCGGCGCCTGATCGCCGATCATATGGGCTGTGGCATTTTTGGCCGTGTCACAGGCAATCTGCACCTGCTTCGTCAACGGAAACATGTCCGGTGCGAGCCGTGCGTTGGGCAGCGCGGCAAGATCGATCCCTTTGTCGGCAGCCTGTTGCGTCGCCTTGTCGAGGATCTGCTGCAGAGAGCGCAGCATGGGTACGAACGAGCCAGTGGATAGCTCGTGTAGGGACATGGTCACGGATTCTCTCCTTGCAATGAAGTCAATCGCCGTCATAGGCGCGTTGTAGCGTCGCCAGGTCAAGCTTCTTCATCCGCAGCATTGCTTTCATAGCGCGTTCGGATTTGGCCGTGTCGTCAGCGGTTAGCATTGCCAAGAACGCTTCGGGGACGACCTGCCAGGAAAGACCAAATTTGTCCTTCAGCCAGCCGCATGCCTGCCATGTCGGATCTGCGCCCTCGCCCAGCTTGTCCCAGTAGTGATCAACCTCCTGCTGGGACTCGCAGTGTATGACCAATGAAAAGGCAGGCGAGAGCGCGAAGATCGGGCCGCCATTGAGCGCCGTGAAAGTCTGACCTGCAAGCCGGAAGGTGACAGTGAGTACGGAGCCGGGAGGTTTGCCGTGCTTCTCGAACCCTTCCCTGCCGTAGCGCGTGATGGTTTCTATGCCAGATTTGCCAAAGATCGAGACGTAGAACCTCGCGGCCTGCTCCGCCTGGTCTTCGAACCACAGACAGGGCGTGATTTTCTGCACACTCGCCATACCCCGGCTCCTTCGCTGCTTGACGATAGAGTTGATATCAACATAATAGCGTCATGGCAAATCACCGCGCAACGCCTGTAGCCATCACGCACCAGGTCCGTGATGCATGCCTGTGCCTGCATGTGCAGCGCGCCGCCCGCGCCCTGTCGCGTCGCTTCGATTGCGCGTTCCGGCCGATCGGCATTACCGGCGGCCAGTTCTCGCTGATGATGTCGCTGAATCGGCAAACGCCGGCCCGCATCGCAGCAGTCGCCGCGCTGCTGGCCATGGACCGCACGACGCTCACCGCCAACCTCAAGCCGTTGGAGCGCCGCGGTTTGCTGTCCATAGCGGTTGACGCGGAGGATCGGCGCAGCCGTACCCTGGCACTCACGCCAAAGGGTCACCAGCTGCTGGCCGCGGCGGTTCCAATCTGGAAGCGCACGCATGCCGAGATCGAACGCAGGATCGATAGCTCCGATCCTGATCGTCTGCGCGTGGACCTGCGTGCGCTCGCACTATCTGAGTTGAAGGAGACAAATCATGACTGAGGATATGGCACTTACCCCGGTCAGTGAGCTGGCCAGGAAGAATACGGTCCGCTTTCCGAATGAGAGCCCGGAGTATCGCCGCGCGCGCGAGGCGTTACTCGCGGAGGAAATCGAGCTCAGGCGCCACATTGAGCGAGTGGCGGTGCAGCGTCGCGCGCTACCGCCGGGTGGCAAAGTCACGAGGGACTATCGTTTCGAGGGCGAGTTGGGGCCGGTAAGCTTCGCCGATCTATTCGCAGGCAAGCAAACGCTCGTGGTCTATAACTACATGTTCGGGCCGCAGCGCGAGCGGCCGTGCCCGATGTGCACTTCTCTTCTCAGCGCCTGGGATGGCGAGGCTCGTGACCTGGAGCAACGAGTCGCCCTGGCGGTGATCGCGCGCTCGCCCATCGAGCGGCTTATCGCTTTTAAAAAAGAACGCGGCTGGCGCAATCTCAAACTCTACTGCGACACGGCCGGCGAGTTTAGCCGCGACTATCACGCACTGAGCCCGGAGGGCGGCGACGATCCGGCCTTCAACGTGTTCGCACGTCGCGACGGAGTCATTCGCCACTTCTGGGGCGGGGAGATGGGCTCCAACACTGCAGATCCCGGTCAGGATCCGCGCGGCGCGCCCGACCTCATGCCCATATGGACCATACTCGATTCGACACCGGAGGGACGTGGGACCGACTGGTATCCGAAGCTTGACTATGATCGATGAGCTGCTGTTAGCGGCTCTGCACCAGCCGGATCGCTGCCGACCATCGTGCGTTGCCCGGATGTCTCGGGTTCGGGTCCGGAAGCAGCGCGAACGGCCGCAGAAGCAGGGGCAATCGGTGTAGTCGCGACGCGGCGCGAAGGAAGGATTGGATCTCCAACACACGCCAGCCGAGTGCCTCGAAAAAGGCTACGCCGTTGGCTGGAGCGAATTTCATCGGTGCATTGATGAGGTGAGGGCCCATTGACTTGCTCATAAGCTGCAGCAGACCGGGACTGGCGAGATCGAACACCCACCAGCGGATGCCCGACTGGCGCATCAGGTCATTGGCCAGGTCGCGCACGACGATTGCATCCATATAGACCAGCAGCCCTTCCGTGATCACAAGAGTCCTTGTCGAGTTGCCGGCAATGTTTGCCAGCAGTCCAGCTCGGGCGACGGGGTCTGATAAATCCGCGGCGTACCGGGACAGGCGACACACGGGCGTTTCCGCGCCCATGAGCCGCTGCTTTTCCTCGACCATGGCCGGAAAATCGACTTCGATCCACTGCAGCGAGGATGGAAGTGCCATGCGGAACGGCCGCGTATCGAGGCCGGCGGCCAGATTGATCACGCAATCGCAGCCTTCGGCGATGGATAACCGAATCAGATCATCGATAAGGCGGGTGCGAACAATCAGGGGCCAGCCGCTGCGTGCCTGTCTAGGCATGAACTTGGCGATAGCGTTGCCTTGTTCGCCCGCCAGGCGCTCGGCGAAAGGATCGCGAAAGAGCGCGTCCGGACGCGCCGATTCCCATGCCCGATACACGGCCACCCAACGGGCGGTATCGGACACGTGTGAGACAGGCTCGGTCATGCAGGTGAGGGCCGCACTATGATGTTCTTGAAGGCGTACATCGAAGCCCCCCCTTTTCCATAGGGAAGTCTAACACTGGCGGCGGCGAACGGTCCGAGGGTCACTTCGCTGGAACGGCGCCCGAAGTCGCAAGCAGCTATTGCCGCCGAGCTAAATCCGGCTACGATTCAACCTGTACGGAGCAACCACCTCGGGGAATCGCCATGGACTTTTCGCTTTACGCCGCTACTGTTCCGTCCTATCAACAGACCCTGCAAGCCGTCTCTGGTCTACTCGGCAAGGCGGAGGCATTCTGCAGCGAAAAAGGGATTGCGCCCCACGACATCATTCAGGCTCGCATCGCCGAAGACATGCTGCCCTTCGCCTATCAGGTCAAGTCGACGGCCGTTCACTCGCTCGGCTCCATCGAGGGTGTGCGCAAGGGTGTGTTTTCTCCCGATACCACCACGCCTCCGGAGAGCTTTTCGGCACTGAAGGCGCGAATCGCTGAAACGTTGGCTGCGCTCGAGAAGATTGAGGCAGCAGAAATCAATGGCTTCGTCGGTCGCGACATGCGATTTGCCTTCGCCGACCGCCAGATCGACTTCACCGCCGAGAATTTCCTGCTGTCCTTCTCGCTACCGAATTTCTACTTCCACGCGGCCACTGCCTACGACATTCTGCGCGGCAAGGGGCTCCCTATCGGGAAACGCGATTTTCTGGGCAGGACGCGCACCAAGAAATGAATCTGGAGGGCGCTCGGGAAGCGCATCGTCAGTGCAGCTTTTCAATTTGCTGCTGCACGCGACTTCGAAATTCCAGTGGATGCGCGACCTTGTAAAACGGCTCACTCGTTCCACCCGTACCGATTACCACGATCGCTCCATACCCCAGCATCCTGCCAAATGCAGTCTCGGTCACTTCGATGGACTCGACTTTGTTGAGCAGCATTTCGACCGTCTTGCGGCCGGCAAGACCCACCTTGATGACCACCCGCCGAGTCGTCAGCGCCATTTCCGTCGCATGCCGCCGTACCATTCCCATCAGGATGGCCACCACGCCACCAATGACCAAGGCTACGCCTGCGCCCTCCATGATCTGCACAGTTCTGGGCTCAAATCCTGTTTGGGTGAGTGCGTAGTAGAGCAGCACCACGCCGGGCAGAGCGAGCAACAGGCATCCTACGAGGATGTGTCCAAGCATCACGATCCAGTGCAGGCGTGTCTGATAAACCACCGTCTCGCCTGGAACCAGATTTGAACTGATGTAGCTCATTTGGAATCTCTACTGTTCGGCGCGCGCCTGATAGACCGCGAAGCGACTCGAGATCGGCGGCGGATCGATCGATACTGTAACGCGGGCGAGCCGACCGAGCGCCGGGCCGCCGGCGACCTGCTCCAGCGCCACGGTGAAAGTGCGCGGGCCGAGCGAATCAGTTGACGCGTGGTTGATCAGCGGAATGAACAGCGTGCGGACCGATTGTCCTTCACTAAAGGCTACGACGCGGGGTTCCACCCGTTCATAGTCTACGCCAGGTCGTGCCGTGCCGCCGTGCACTCGCCACACGAACGTACCGCGGTTGTTTGTAATTGGCAGCCGCTTCACGGCGACGGCCACCAGCGATTGCATTGCGCTGGCGTGGATCGTCGGCACTTCGAACGATATGACCCCGGAGTCGTGAACCGCTGGCGTAGTTTCCGGAGCGGCTTTGGACGGCAATTCGGCTGCACCGATCACGTCCCGGTGTGTACCGGAGCGGAACAAGACAGCAGCGCCGACGATCGCAATGACCAAGCCCGTCAGTCTTACGATAGGCTGAACTCCTCTAATGGGCTTCGGATACGACACCCGGCGGCGCAACGCCCGAGCACTGCCGGATACGGATGCCGCAGCGCGCGAAGCAAGCGCACGGTGACATCGCTCCGCGTCGGTCAGAGCGCGCAGGAACTCGGCCACTGAGGCCGGTCGGCGCTCACGCTCGGCAGACAAACCGCGTTCGATGACCTCGAAAATCGCGGTGGGAATCGCGCGCACGTAAGTTGGTGCCGACTTCGCCCTGCCGTCCTCGAGCGACGGGCGGCCGCCAAACGGGTGCCGGCCGCCGCTCAGAATGCGATAGCTCAGGCATGCGAGACTGAAAACGTCGTCGCGACGCTCCGCGCTCTTGCCCGCTAGGATTTGTGGACTGGCATACAGGGGGGTAAAGGCTCGATTTGAATCCGACACCTCGGCGATGCAGCTGCCTGGACTGGGCGCGGACCCAAAATCTATCAGCTTTACCGCGCCATCCTCCGCCACCATGACGTTTGTGGGTTTGAGGTCGCCATGAAGGATATTCAATGAGTGCGCGTGCTCGAGCGCTTCGCAGCAGGACGCAATAATGCGCAGCGCATTCCCCAGGCCACCGGCCGAGCCTGCCCAGGCCTTCAAGTTCCGACCCTTGACGAGCTCCATGCTCATGAACCAGACGTCACCGTCGCATTCGAGTTCGAACACCTGGACGATGCCCGGGTGCGATAGGCATTGCATCTGCTCGAATTCACGCTGCAGACGCCAGAGCGCCAGCGGATCGGTACGCAGCTCGGGACGCAACAGCTTTATGGCAATCGGATTGGCCGCCGAAGCCTGAACTGAGTCTAGCTGGAGATCCCTGGCGCGATAAACATTCGAGCTCCCGCCACGGCCAATCAAGTCCTCCAGTGCGTAGCGAGATCGCAGTACGCACCCGGACAACGGCTGCGCGCGAGCCTTGCTCGTGGCTACGAATTGCTGTGGCGCGGATGACAGCTGAGTCGTCGGTGCGTCGTCAAGCAGTGCAATATCGCTTGCGTCGGTCAACGCACTTTCGGGGCCTGGAGGCGCGCTCATGCGAGAACATTGCTCCTCTTCTCGTCTTTGGGGCGGTCCAGAAGCTTGTTCGCCTAAATTACTGTTCTGCAACAAGTGCATGCAACCGATAAGCATTTATGCCACGCTGTTCATGCGGCGGCTGTCGGACCATACCGCATCAGGGCTGCCGATTGTCCCGCAGCCCTTTGTGGGACATCGCGTCACCCGGATCACGCCAGGTGGCGGCGGCCAATTGGGCGCTTTTGGTAATAGTGCTACAGTCAGCCTCGCGGCGACCTTATGCGGAGTGACTTATGGCTACCGGCTGGGCAAAAGAGGGCGCAGTTCAGGAACAGATCGATGCGACCGTTAAGGACGCGGTTCGTCGTGCGCAAAGTCATTTGCCTCAGGGTCCTGGGTTGATTCATTGCGCCGAGTGTGGTGCCGAGATTCCGCAGGCACGCAGAGATGCAGTCCCCGGGGCCCGCCTGTGCCTGGCGTGTCAGGATTCTCGGGATCGCGAGAGCGGAACATTCAGCGGCTATAACCGGCGCGGGAGCAAAGACAGCCAGCTGCGCTGAGCGTTCGAGGTGCGACGCAACCCGGATCGGTCACCGTCCTCGATGCGATGATGCGCCGGATAATCCCCGGCAGCCATTGAGAAACAGACTGACGGCATTATCAGCCCACGCGTCGAGCTCGTCCGGAGTCAGCGGTATGCCCAGACCCATGATGCGACGCTGTGGCAGCGCAACGACCAGATGCAGAAACTGCTCGGCTGCAAAGGTCCGCAGTTTCACGGTCAAATGCGGATCGCGAAGCTCGCGCGCGAGCAGATCGCCGATCAGCGTCGTCGCTTCCTGCGCCCAACCTTCGTCGTACACCGCGCGAACCAAATTGGGAAAGCGCACAGACTCGGCCGTAACGAGGCGGTGCAGTGCGATGGCCTGGGGGGTCAGCGCCGCCCGCAGGATCAGTCCAGCGAGGCGTCGCAGAATCTTTTGCAGGGTCGCACCCTCAAGCAGGGGCACGCCGGGAGCAGGACGAATCTGCTCGATGATTCGATGCACGACAGCGGCGAACAATGCCGCCTTGTCATCGAAGCGATGGTAGAACGTGCGCTTGGATATTCCGGCGGCCCCAGCCACGGCTTCAATGGATGTCGAGCCGTAGCCCTCGGTGAGAAACAGCCCGGTCGCGACCTCCAAGATACGATCGCGCAATTCCAAGGCAGCGGCGCGCGAGGGTCTGCCGCCATGACGGGGCTTGCGGTTGCGCGGTCGGCGGCGAGTCTCAGCGACGGCGATAGACGAATCCGTTCGATCGGTAGGGGACGTGCGCACCATAAGCGCCAGAGTAGCGCGCGCGTGGCGCATAGTCACCGCGCGCCGGCGGGTAGTAGCGCGGCATCGCTTGCGCGTACGAGGGCGCGGGCCGGAAATAGCTCTGAGGCCCTGCATAATACCGCGAGGCCGGCACGTAGCTTACGGGCGGCTGAGCATAGTAATTGGACGGCGCATGGTAGTAGCCGGGCGGTGCCCTGTCGTAGCCGGAAGCCGCTGCATACGCTGGAGCTTGTTGCCAGGCTCGCGACGAAGCCGCGACGAATGGCAGCGCGGCAACCCTTGCCATTGCCCCGATGACGTGTCCCAGCAACAGCGGCGCGATCAGCAAAGGGCCTGCTGCAGCCGCTGGAGTAATCGGCGTACATACGAGTGTGACGGTGAGCGCGGCAAGCGCCGTCTGCTTACATCCTGGCATGGCTTGCTCCCCCTATTGATGTCTGACCGGGCGCACGGGCAGACGCTACGCGTCCCGCGAAAGAAACGCAACGGTACCGTTGCGTTAATGCGGAGACCAGGATAGGCAGCGATCATTGCGATCGGGCCGCCTGGCACGAGCGGGGGAAAAATGTGTGCGCAGTCAATCTGTTGCGGCACTTGAGGTGCCTTATGTTAACTATTCAGCCTGAGGCCGACGCAAGGCGAGCAGCCCGGAGTTCGTCCCGGTTGGGCCACGTCGCGGAATGCGACGTGGGTACCGAATTATGTTCTCCGACTTTGATGTAATCAGGTGCGATCTGGCGCCCAGGGGCGATGTTGACGCCAGCGGACCGTGAACTCAGGTTTGAGGAAACGACGTATGGCAGGGAAGATCATCAAAGCCAGCAGTGCCGCTGGCAGACGCCGTCTGGGTAGAAGTGCGCGCAATCGCAAGATCACGATTGCGGCGTCGATACTCGACGAGCTGCGTGGGGAGATCGCTGCGCTCAGCAAATCGCAAGCCAGGATCGAATTTGATCCGGACGGCACGGTGCGCTCGGCCAATGAAGGCTTCCTGAACTTGTTCGGTTACTCGCTGGAAGAGCTCGTGGGAATGAACCACAGTGAGCTGCTCGAGCCCGGCTATCGTGATAGCGCCGAGTACCGCGCATTCTGGGAAAAACTATGCGGGGGCGCATTCGAGGCCGGTCGCTTCAAGCGCTTAGGCAAGGGTGGCAGCGAAATTTGGATTCGCGCGAACTACAATCCGATCTTCGACGCGAGGGGCCGACTGCTCCGGATCGTTGCCTATGCCGCAGACATCAGACCGCAGATCCTGCGCGAGGCCGACCTGGCTGGACAGATCAGCGCGATCAGCAAGGCGCAAGCGGTGATCGAGTTCGAGCTCGACGGCACGGTGCGCACTGCCAACGATAATTTTTTGCGTATGGTTGGCTACTCGCTGCCGGAGATCACGGGGCAGATGCACAGCCTGTTCGTGGCGCCGGAGCAGCGCGACAGCACCGAATATCGGGCTTTCTGGGATAAGTTGCGGCGCGGCGAATACGACGCGGGACAGTACAAGCGCGTCGGCAAGGGCGGCAGGGAGATCTGGGTCCAGGCCACCTACAACCCGATCGCCGATGGCCACGGCAGGCCTTTCAAGATCATCGAGTACGCCACCGATATCACCTCGCAGGTGACGCTATCGCTGCAGCTGCGCGGCGCCGTGGAGCAAACGCAGGCGGCGGTCAAATCGGCTGTCCAGGGCGACTTGGCGGCGCGCCTGCCGCTGGAGGGCAAGAGCGGACTGCTCGAGGCGCTGTGCCGTGGTGTGAACGATCTTTTGAGCACCGTCGGCGGCCTGGTGGCGGACATCAACGCCGTGGTCGAGCGCGCCAAGCAGCAGGATCTGACCGCGCGCATCAATCTTGCCGGTAAGACCGGCGCCTTCGAGACGCTGTCCGCGGGAATCAACATCCTTATCGACCAGATGATGACGGTGGTTCAGACCATCCGATCCGCGGCCGATGAAGTAACGACCGGCACGCACGAGATCGCCAACGGAAACGCGAATCTATCCAAGCGCACCGAGGAGCAGGCGGCGAGTCTCGAGGAGACTGCGTCCTCGATGGAACAGATGACTGCCACCGTGCGCCAGACGGCCGATAACGCCGGGAAAGCCAATCAGCTGGCGATGGCAGCGCGGCAGCAGGCCGAGAAAGGCGGCGTGGTGGTCAACGCGGCGGTCGCTTCCATGGCGGGCATTAACGCCGCCTCGAGAAAGATCGCCGCCATCATCAGCGTGATCGATGAGATTGCCTTTCAAACCAATCTGCTGGCACTCAATGCAGCCGTGGAGGCCGCGCGCGCCGGCGAACAGGGCCGAGGATTCGCCGTAGTGGCCACCGAGGTGCGCAATCTGGCCGGGCGCAGTGCGACCGCGGCCAAGGAGATAAAGGCCCTGATCCAGGACACCGTCGGCAAGGTTGAAGAGGGCAGCAAGCTGGTCGATGAGTCCGGCAAAATGCTCGAAGAGATCGTCACCGCCGTCAAGAAGGTTACGGACATCGTGGCGGAGATCGCCGCGGCCAGCCGCGAGCAGTCCACGGGCATCGAACAGGTCAATAAAGCCGTCATGCAGATGGATTCGAACACGCAACAGAATGCGACGCTGGTCGAGCAGGCGGCGGCCGCCAGTCAGGCCATCGTCGAACAAACGCAAGCGCTCAGCGACACCATCTCACGCTACACGATTGCCGATGCGCCCTATTTCGCTGGGCCCGCCGAAGGCTCACTCGAACGCCGAGGAATGTCTCGACCCTGGTCGGCAGAGGCCGCCCACGCGCCAAGCAAGGCGGCATCGTCGCGCGGGGCTGCCATCGTCCCGGAGCCCGCCGCACCGAGCCGGCGAAGGGTCGTCAATGCCCCGGCGGACGGCGAGAGTGAGTGGTCGGAGTTTTGAAGCGACGCGCGATCATCCAGATGATGAGGGCACCAGGATAGAGCGGTCGATATCGGCTATACGGCGTGCTCCGGTCAAGGTCATCGCCACGCGCATCTCGCGCGCGATCAAATCCAGCAGTTGTGCGACGCCCCCCTCCCCCTGCGCGGCCAGCGCAAAGAGCCATGCGCGGCCCAGAAGCACCCCTTTCGCCCCCAAAGCCAGCATTCGCACCACATCGAGCCCGGAACGGATACCCGAGTCCGCCAAAATGGTCAATCGATCGCCGACCGCTTCCACGACCGCGGGTAGCGCCCTCGCGCTCGACAGCACGCCATCGAGCTGCCGCCCGCCATGGTTGGACACGACGATGCCATCGGCGCCCAGCTCGGCCGCCGCGCGAGCGTCCTCTGGATCAAGAATGCCCTTGATGATGAGCGGCCTGTCCCAGCTTGCACGAATCCAGTCCAGATCTTTCCAGAAGATGGTTGGGTCAAAATTGGAGCCGAGCCAGCCCATGTAGTCATTGAGGCCGCTGGCTTTGCCGAGCACGGGCTCGAGATTGCCGAGCCGGTGAGGACGCCCACGCAATCCCACATCCCAGGCCCAGCGTGGCGTCCCGAGCGCCTGCAGCAGACGTCGCAGCGGGGCGCGTGGTCCTGACATCCCGGAGTGAGCATCCCGGTAGCGCGCTCCCGGTACCGGCATGTCGACTGTGAACACCAGCGCCTGTACGCCGATCGCCTTTGCGCTCTGGAGTAGGTCGCGCATGAATGCCCGGTCTCGAATGACATACAACTGAAACCAGAAATGGTCATTTCCGGCCGCTGCCGCCACTTCAGCCAGCGAGCACAGCGAGACGGTTGAGAGGCAGAAGGGTACGCCGGCGGCTTTGGCGGCCCTCGCCGCCTGCGTTTCGCCCCTGCGGCGAAACATGCCGGCGATTCCAACCGGACCCAGCATTACCGGCAGCGCCTGTTCCCGCCCGAAGAGCGTTGCCTTCAGCTCGATCTCGCCGCAGCCCTGCAAAACCCTTTGTCGAAGCGCAACATTTGCCAGATCGGAGAGGTTTCTCTCCAGCGTGGATTCGTTGTAGGCGCCCCCGTCGGCGTAATCGAACAGAAATCGAGGCAGGCGCCTGCGGGCGGCCTCTCGATAATCAAGCGGGGATGAGATGATCACGTGGTCAGTCTAACGTTTCGGGCACTCGGTCCAGCAACAAATATGGGATGTCTCATGCCATCAATCCGCAATCTCGTCTCTGGGCTGGTCCTGCTGCCCGGCGCACTGGTGTCCGCCGCAGAGCCGCATAATATTATTCTCTTTGTTCCCGACGGTCTGCGTGCCGGCATCGTCGACGCGACGAGCGCGCCGACTTTCGCCCGGGTGCGAGACGAAGGTGTCAATTTCGTCAACAGTCATTCCCTGTTCCCGACCTTCACGACCGCCAACGCATCGGCTTTCGCAACCGGTCATAAACTCGGGGACACGGGCGATTTCAGCAACGCTATCTACAGCGGCTTGGCAATACGATCGTCGTCGAACACCGTTACGCCCTTTCTGGAGTCCGATACCGTGCTGCGCGAGCTGAACGACGATTTCCATCATAATTATCTCAACGAAGAGTCGATCATCGCGCTGGCGCGTGCCGCGCACGACTCGACGGCGCTGATCGGCAAGCTGGGCCCGGTCGCGATATTCGACGTCGATGCCTTGGACGATCACCAGGGAAAGCCCCGCACGCTGATCATCGATGACACCTCGGGACACGAAGGCGGTGTGCTGCTGCCCCACGAATGGCAGGAGGCTTTTGCACAGGCGCATCTCGAGATCAATACACCGCCCAGGGGCGAGAATGCCCATTCCGGGAGTTTTGACAAGCCCGGCACGCTCACGCCCAACACTGCCCAGCAGCAGTATTTCCTGAAGGTCACGCTTGACGTCGTGCTGCCGAAGTTCAAGGCTGACGGTCATCGATTTGTCCTGGTCTATTGGTCGCGTGATCCGGATGGTACGCAACATAACCAGGGCGACAGCTTTCGCAGCTTGACCCCCGGGATAAACGGACCCACATCGCTGGCCGCAATCCGCGGCGCCGACGATGCGCTGGCTGCCATCGAATCAAAGCTCAAGGCACTGCAGCTCTTCGACAGCACCGATATCATCGTCGCGGCAGATCACGGCTTCGCCACCATATCCAAGGCCAGTCATACCAGCGTCGCGGCCTCGAAGTCTTACGAGGATGTAAGCCCCGGCGAGTTGCCCTATGGCTTTCTGGCGATTGATCTGGCGGCCGCGCTTCAGAAGACCGATCCGACCGTGAAGCTATTCGATCCAGATAAGGGCAATTCGACCGTGGACTGGAACCAGCACGCGCACCTCAGCAAAGGAAACGGACTGATCGGCGCCGAGGCTGCCAGGCCAAAGGTTATCGTTGCCGCCAATGGCGGCTCCGATCTGATCTACCTGCCTGAGACGCTTTCGCGCCGCGAGGCCAGCAAGCTCGGGCGCACGCTCATAGGCGCGCTCTTGCAAGAGGACTATGTCAGCGGTCTGTTCGTTGACGAAAGCCGACTCGGAACAGTTCCCGGAACGCTGTCGACCCGGGTGATCGGACTTGCCGGTAGCGCAGTGACTCCTCACCCGGCGATTGTCGTCAACTTCAAGTCCTTTACCACGGGCTGCGATCGCCCGACGCTGTGCACCGCCGTGGTAGCGGATACAGGCCTGCAGCAGGGACAAGGTATGCACGGCAGCTTCAGCCGCGCGGAAACCTGGAATTTCATGGCCGCGCGCGGACCAGACTTCCGGACCGGATTCGTCAATCACATGCCGGCCAGCAACGCCGATATCGGCATGACTATTGCCAAGCTGCTTGATCTCTCGCCGAAGCCGACAGGCAAGCTTACCGGGCGAATCTTGCGTGAGAGCTTGCGCGAGTCGGATGGTACGGCCCCAGCGCAGGTACACAGCCACAAGATTGTCTCGAGACCCTCCGAGAGTGGCCTGCAAACGGCCCTCGAGTTGCAGACGGTGGGCACGACGGACTATTTCGATGCCGCCAGTTTCGTTGTGGGTACGCCCGGATCACCCGCTGCGCATTGACCCTGGCGCCGTCACCATGTCACCCTTGTGGCTCCCCCGATACAGGCGACTGAAATGGAAAAGATGGGTGCAATGAACCGCCGGAGCTTGTTCTCGATGATCGGGGCGGCCGCGGGGGCAACGGTCATGTACAACGCGATGACCACCATGGGCTTCGCTGCCGATTCCAAATATACCGGACGCATCAAGTTGCATGGCGATCCCAAAGGCGCGTCGGTTTTGATTCTGGGAGCGGGCGTGGCCGGTATGACCGCGGCGCTCGAATTGCGCAATGCCGGCTACAAGGTCCAGATCCTGGAATACAACGACCGGGCCGGCGGTCGGAGCTGGTCGCTGCGGGGCGGTGATAGCTACACCGAGCTCGGCGGTGCTACGCAAAGGTGCGAATTCGATAAGGATCTGTACTTGAACCCCGGGCCGTGGCGCATTCCGTACCATCATAGGGCACTGCTCGATTATTGTGCACGGCTTGGCGTGGCACTGGAGCCGTTCATCCAGGTCAACTACAACGCCTATATTCATTCGAGCCAACATTTCGGCGGCAAGCCGAAACGATTCCGCGAGATTCAGGCGGACTTCCACGGACATATCGCCGAACTGCTGGCCAAGTCCACAGCGCAGGGCAAGCTGGATCAGTCCGTATCGAAGGAGGATACGGAAATACTGCTTACCGCACTGAAACAATGGGGCGCACTGGACAGCTCCTATGCGTACAAGGAAAGCATTCGCATCAGTGAGCGTCGCGGTTACGATAAACCGCCCGGCGGCGGGTTGACCAGCACCCCGATTGCGTCGAAACCCATCGAACTGGGCGATCTGCTGAAGGCCGGCCTGTGGCAGACCCTGAGCAGCGGCCAGGAATATGACTGGCAATCCAGCATTTTCCAGCCTGTCGGCGGCATGGGCATGATCGCCAAAGGCTTCGAGAAAGAAGTCGGCAATCTGATCCGCTACAACGTCAAGGTGACGGCTGTTCGCCAGGACTCCCATGGTGTCAGCGTCAGTTATGTCGACAGCAAAACCGGCGGCGCCCCTCAGCAGGCTCATGCCGACTGGTGCCTGTGCACGATCCCGCTTTCGGTGCTCAGTCAGATTGAGATGACCGTCGGCGCGCCGATGGCGAATGCCATCAACTCCGTGCCCTACGCTTCGGCGGTCAAGACCGGCCTGCAGTTCAAACGGCGGTTTTGGGAACAGGACGAGGCAATCTATGGGGGCATCACCTTCACCGATCTGCCGATCTGTCAGATTTCCTATCCCAGCACGTCATTTGGCAGTTCGGGCAAGGGCGTCCTGCTGGGCAGCTTTACCGCCGCGGCCGGCGACTTTGGGTTCAATGCGACCGGTGCTTTTGAATTCAGCGGCATGTCCCCAGCCGAACGCGTGCAGAGGGCGGTCGAATACGGAGCGCAGATACATCCGCAATATCGCCAAGAGTTTGATAACGGCATTTCAGTCGCCTGGCACCGCGTTCCCTCGAACCTCGGTTGCTTCGGAGTTTGGACTGATGAAGCCCGCGCCCAGCATTACAAGAACCTGTGCTCGATCGACGGCCGCATTCTGCTCGCAGGTGAACACGCCTCGGAATTGCCCGGCTGGCAGGAGGGAGGCGTGTTGTCCGCTCTGGATGCGATCACGCGGCTGCACCAGCGCGTCGTGGCTGCCTGAATGAAAATGGTAAAGATAAACATGATCTCGCATCGCTTCGGCTTCGTGTTTCTGGGGATGCTGCTTACCGGCGTCGTTGCGCCGCTATCGGCCAGCGACGTTGGCGCGTCCATGAATGGGCCGGCCACCTTCCCGCAACAGGACGGAGCGGCGCTATTCCAGGCGATCTGCCAGGGCTGCCACCAGTCCAACGCGGAAGGCGCCATCGGCGCCGGCGCCTATCCGGCACTGGCCCAAAACAAAAATCTCGCGGCCGCCGCCTATCCGATCCTGACCGTGCTCAAGGGCCGCAGATCCATGCCGCCTCTGGCAAGTTATCTCAGCGATGCCCAGATCGCCGCGGTTGTTACCTACGTGCGCACTCATTTCGGCAACAATTACCTAGACGTGGTATCACCGGTGATGGTCAGGGCGGCCAGGGAAACCCATTGACGCCGAAGCGCTGAACCGCGTTTGCAGACGGGGACCACTGCGATAACCTATGACCGCTCGACAACAGCTTAGGCACATGCTCATGAACAAATCTTTTCTGCCAGCCCTCTGCCTGCTTATCACGCTGTCGGCATTGGCCGATGCGCCCTTTGATTTCGACAAGGCGCCAGGGCGGTTGCCGAAGACGGTTGTCCCGCTCGATTATGTGATCGCACTGAAGCCTGATCTGGCCAATATGCGCTTCACGGGCACTGAATCCGTGCGCCTCAGGTTTCGCTCGGCCGCCGACAGCGTAATGTTTGACTCCCTCGATGAAGTGCTCAGTGATGTGCGACTCGATGGCAAGCCGGTTAAGAGCACTGTCTCGGATGATACCCGGCAACTCACGACGGTAACGCTCGAACGGGCGGCTAGCTCCGGGCTGCACGTGCTGAGCTTCTCCTACACCGGCAAGATCGCAACGGCACCCGTCGGTATGTTCGTGCAATCTTATGCCTCGCCGAGCGGTGAGCAGGGACAGCTCCTGTCGAGCAACATGGAGCCCACCGATGCGCGGCGAATGTTCCCATGCTGGGATGAGCCGGGCTTTCGTGCCAGCTATCAATTGACCGTCACGGTGCCAAAAACGTGGGCGGCGGTCGCCAACATGCCGGTGGCCAAGCGCATCGTCCACGGGGACGAGGCGACGATCAGCTTTCAGCGTTCGCCCGCAATGCCCAGCTATCTGGTGGAGCTGACTGCCGGGGACATAGCCGAGATCAGCGCCAGGACTGGCGGCACTGACCTCAATGTTTGGGCGGTGCGCGGCCAGGAGCAAAACGGTGCCACCGCGCTCGCTAATGCCCAGATCATCCTGGCCGACTACAACGATTACTTTGGTTATCGCTACCCGCTGCCCAAGCTCGATTCGATCGCGATTCCCGGAGGCTTCAGCGGCGGCATGGAGAACTGGGGCGCGATCACCTACAACGATCAGTTACTGCTCTTGACGTCAAACAGCTCGATCAGGAATCGCCAGGACGTGTTCAGTACCGAGGCGCATGAGGTGGCGCATCAATGGAACGGGGATCTGGTCACCATGGGCTGGTGGGACAACCTGTGGCTGAACGAGAGCTTCGCCTCGTTCATGGCAGCGCGAGAGACGGCGCTGCGCAATCCCGGTTGGAATTGGTGGGAGCTTCAGGACGGCGACAAGGAAGAGGCGATGAATGCCGACGCCAGCATGTTGTCTCATGCGATCGAGATGCCGGTTGCTGATGAGGCGGCGGCGACCAGCAACCTGGATAGCGAGATCACCTACAGCAAGGGGCAGGCCGTGCTGCGCATGCTTGAGTCCTATATGGGCGCCGATACCTTCCGCAGTGGTATCAGGAGCTATATTCGAGCGCGCGCGTTTTCGAATGCCACCAGTGCGGATCTGTGGCAGGCGCTCGGGCATGCGAGCGGCACAGACATTGCGGCCGTCGCCGCCAAATGGACCGAACAAGCCGGATTCCCGCTCCTCAGCGTCACCGCCCGATGTGCTCCGGATGGGGCCCGCGTGCTCAGCATCTCCCAGCAGCGATTTCTGGTAGCCGGCGCCGATTCTGCCCAACCGCGCTGGATTGTGCCGCTGAGGGTTCGCACCGGCGGCAGCGGCGCGGTGCAGTCCGTGCTGCTCAGAGCGGATGAACAGGCGCTCTCCGCCGGGCGCTGCGATGAACCCTTGAGCGTCAATGCCGACGCCATCGGTTATTACCGCGTACGCTATGACTCTGCGACGCTGGCAACGGATAGGCGCGACTTTGCGCAGCTGCCGATGGCCGATCGCATTGCGCTGCTCGATGACCAGTGGGCGCTGGTCACGGCGGATCAGGCGGCGGTCAGCGATTACCTCAAACTCGCCTCGGCCATGGGCACGGCGGTCGATGCCCGTGCCTGGCAACAGATCGCCGCGGCGCTGGATTCAATTGAACTTGATGAATTCGGCAAGCCCGGTCACGACGCCTTCGCGGCCTATGCGCGTTCCTTGATCAAGCCGGTCGCCGATCAGTTGGGCTGGACAGCTCGTGCGGACGAAACCCCGGCGGTAGAGCAGCTGCGCAGAAGGCTGCTGGGAAATCTGGGCGCCTGGGGCGATCAGCAGGTCATCGACGAGGCGCATCGCCGCTTCGACCAGTTCCTGAAGGATCGCAAGAGCATCTCACCTGACGATCAGGACTTCATTCTGGCCACGGTCGCTGCGCATGCCGACGCGGCGACGTTTGAGCAATTGCATGCCGCGGCGCAGTCGACCCAGGATCCGAGCGAAAGGCGGCGTCTGTATGGCGCTCTTGCGGTTGTGCGCGACCCGGACCTGGCCGCGCAGGTCGCCAAGCTTGCGATGTCGGCAGAGATTGCTCCACAGGAAGCGCTTCTTCGTCTGCGGCTGGTGTTCGTTCTGGCCGCAAGGCATCCGCAACTGGCGTGGAGCGTCTATAAGGAAAACAACACGCAACTGTTTGCCCAATTTGCCGCCAACGCAGCGACCATCCAGGCGCAGTACGTTCCTCAGGTATTCTGGAGCGCGCTGCCACCGGCCGATCTGGACTCGTGGCTGCGGGCTCAGGTTCCTGCTGAGTTCTACGGCCAGCTTGACCACGGCTTGGAGCGCGCGCGCCTGCGCCTGGCACAGCGGGAGCGGCTGGTTCCGGCGGCGGACGCGTACCTGTCGGGCGCATGAGCTGAACGCGACGAATGCCGCTGCAAACTGCGCGTCGGCTCGGCGCGGCGAGCAGCGATGATGCGGTAGATTCCCATGAGCGACGCGCGAAGTTTGGGGCACGGATCAACGCTCGGCTGGAACGATCGCAGCGAGTTCCCGTTGGATTGGCATGGGCCGATCAATCGACGGTTTGACGCCTTCCCGGACGAGGCCAAGGGCCGGCCCATCATCGAGCTGCTGGAGGCGGTGGTTCGCCGCTATCCGGAGCGGATCGCGCTTGCCGATCCAGAGGTTTCAATCACCTATGCCGAGATCTGGCACGCCTTGGCTGGCTGGGCGGAGCAAATCGCCGCGACCACCGAACCCGGCGAATTGGTGGCTATCCGGGTGCCCGTTTCGACCACGTTTCCCATCGCCATGTTGGCCTGTCTTGCGGCGGGCCGACCCTTCGTGGCGCTCGATCCCGATTATCCCCCGGAATGGATCGCGCGGGTGCTGGATGACTGCCGTCCGTCCTTGCTCCTGGTCAAGAATGCGGCTCATGGGACCACCGCGCCCATCTCCAACGTTCGCCACACCCTCAATCTCAACGACAATACCGGACACGCATCGACGAGCTGGCGGCCGGTCCGCCTGGCTCCCGATGAGGCCGCCTGCGTCCTGTTCACCTCGGGTAGTACCGGCCAGCCCAAGGGCGTTGTCAATTCACAGCGAAACCTGCTGCAGCGCGTGAGTCAATCGATCAATGCGGCCCACATCAACAGCCATGATCGGTTTCTGACCCTGACATCCCTGTGCACGATCGTGGGCGTGCGGGACATGATCACCGCCTTACTCACGGGGGCCTCTTTTTATCTGCTCGATGCGCAGAAGGCCGGTGCGCGCGAGATTCTTCGCGTCATTCGCGATCACCGAATATCGATCCTGTTCGCCTTTCCGGCGCTGCTGAGATCCGTGGTGGACAGTAGCCAAGCCGGCGCCGGCGATAATCTGCGCCTGGTGAGGGTCGGCGGCGACACGACGCTCTGGCGCGACGTTAAGCTGCTGCGTGCGTGGATATCGCCCGGGACGTTGATCCAATTGATCTACGCCGCCACGGAGGCGCCGATGATGCAATGGTTCGTCGGCGAAATCGCGCCCGGGGACGAAGAGCGAATTCCTATCGGCTATCCGTTGCCGGGTAATGCCCTGGCCGTCGTTGATGAAAACGGAGCGCCAACGCCGGAGGGCGACGTGGGCGAACTGCTGGTTCGCAGTCCTTATGTCGCTTTGGGGATCTGGTTGCGAGGACGCTGCGAGGCGCAAGCCATCCAGACCGACGCTGGCGATGGAGGTTTGCGGATACTCGCGACGGGTGACCTGGTGCGCCGACGGCCCGATGGCCTCTTTGATCGGATCGGACGCAAGGACCGGCAGGTGAAGATTCGCGGTGCGCGCGTGGAACTCGACGGCGTAGAAGCCGTCATTCGCCGTCACCCGGGCGTGCGGGATGTGGCGGTTGTGGCCAGGACGGATGGCAAGGGCGACGTCACCAGACTGGTTGCCTATGTTGAACTACGCGATGGCGCACCGGATGAGTCCCTGGGCGAGTTGGGGCTCATGATGCAACGAACCGTTCCGCCGCACATGCGGCCCTGGCGCTTCTACGCGACGCCAGTTATCCCCCGCCTGCCCAGTTCAAAACTGGATGCCCGCGCCTTGGGCGCCATGGATCAGGCAAGGAGCAAGGAGGAGGCTGATTCTCGTCTTGCTCCGCCTGGCAGAACTTGGGTTGAGAAGGATCACGTTGAAGTCGTCGTGGCGCACATATGGCGAGATGTCCTGGGTCTTGGGCTGAGCACAACCGGGGATGATTTCTTTGATCTTGGAGGCGATTCGCTGCGCGCGCTCACCATGACATTCGAGCTCGAGAAGGCCCTCGGTCGAGAGCTGCCGATGAATCTGATCAATCAAGCGCCAACCTTTGCCGCGTTTTGCGCAAAGCTGCGGGGCAATGGACTCCCGGGCTATTCCCCCCTCGTCGTTCTCAAGCCGGGCCACGGCTCGCCGCCGGTGTTTTTTGTCCACGGCGTGGGTGGTGGGGTGATGGAACTGTTCGGTCTTGGCCGCAAAATGACCTGGTCTGGACCGGTGATCGGCATTCAGGCGCGCGGCCTGGATGGCCGCGATCCGCCCTATGAAACTGTCGAGGCCATGACTGACGAGTACCTTGCGGCGGTGAAAACGCGGCAACCGGAAGGTCCGTATTTTCTGTGTGGCTATTCCTTCGGTGGGCTTGTGGCGTTCGAACTGGCGCGGCGGCTCAGCGCTCAGGGCGACGAGGTGGCCTTCGTCGGCTTGATTGCGACATTGCCACCGGGACATCAATTCCTGCGATTGTGGGCGTGGACCGCCAATCTCTACCGGCGCGTCGCCGAAGGCATCATCAGCCTGACGGCCCGGAGCCGCGCTCACGCCGGAGTCCCAGAAACCCCAGTGGGCGCCTACGCAGATCTGCGGCCCGTTGCGGTGAGCGCGCTGCTGGCATCGGCCGCTTACCGGCCGGGCACATACACTGGCGAGGTGACGATCTTTGAGCCCGGCAGCCGCGACCTTGGCCTGCCTTCCTCGGCGAGCCTCTGGAGCCGACACGCACGCGCGTTGCGGCGGTATAGTCTACGTGGTCGCCACGACGACATGCTGATCGGGCCCAACGCAGAGGCCGCGGCGGACCTGCTGACGCAGTGCCTTGAGGCGGCGGTCAAAGTCAGGCCACTTCGGGCCATGCTGGAACGCCCCATCCCGGTTACCAATGATAATTGATGGACAACACTACGACGTGCTGATGGGTCTTCTCCACAATGGGACTGCGCGACGGGCTACCTCTGATCTGATTGATCGCCGAGTCAAGGTTCAATAGCCAGTGTTCTCCGAAAAACTTGGTAGCGCTGAAGCCGACACCGGCGGCACTGGTGCCGTCGTGTGCGACTTCGTAGATCGGATGACCCGAGGCGGCCGATTGTTGCGGCGTCACACCGTACAAAACCTGCATGTAGTGTCGGGTTGCCAGCGTCACGGAAGGTCCAGCGAACATCACGAATGTCCTGGAGCTTCCTGGAAGAGGTGTATAGATTGATATGTCCCCTACCGCGCCCTGAGCGCCGCCAATGAATTGGCGCGCATCGACACGCAGAATCAACGGCAGTTTCCGCGAGATGACCCACGAACCGAACAGCTTGCCGACGGGAGCTGGCGAGATATCCCCCATGCCGTGCAGGTTGGCGTAATCCTGAGTGACTTTGCGCCCGAGGTCGTAGGTCATCGAGACGCCAACCTGATAATGATCGCCGCGCAGCAGGTTATAGCCTATGCCGTCACCCGTGCTGACAAACGCCACGTCGCGGTAATAGACATTGATGTCTGGGCCTCCCTCTACGCGGTACGCTCGCGATCCGTCGTAAGCCGGCTGCAACTCCGATGCGAGTCCCAATATTGTCCTGAATTGAGGCAGATCGGGCTCAAAGAGCCTCGCCAGTATGATGCCGCCGGAGTACTGCCATTCCTGCAAGGGTGATGGAGTTTGCGCCGACACGACTTGCGAAAGACAGCCACACAGAAGCAGCGCAAGCAGCGGCACTGAGCCGGAATGGGCCCTGTCGGACATTTGTCGATTTGCCTCTGGACTTCTTGTCGAAATCGGTCGGCCTCACTATAGGGGTGAGGCTGCACCCGACGAGGTGCCGAGGGACGGTATTTACTGTAGGAGCACTCCGAGGCTATGGGCGCCTCAACCGTGCGGTGATGGTCTTTAGGCGGCCATCTTCGGGTCCCGTGCGCTCAGGCAGCGTTGCCCTCAGACATCAGCCATGCTGTTTTGGAATTTGCTCTCAGGTCGCATGCGGAATGCCAAGGCGACGCCCAAGCCCATCAAGAACATACTGACGATAAAGGGCAACTCCCAATTATCGAACTTGTCGATGAGCATTCCGGAGATTACAGGACTGATGATGGCAGCCAGGGCGGATCCAGTGTTCATGATTCCACTGGCCGTTCCCGAAAACTCCGGAGCGATGTCCATTGGAATAGCCCACATCGGGCCGATGGTCATTTCAGCGAAGAAGAATCCAGCGCACAGGCAGATCAAACACGGGTAAAGGTCATGCGTAAACAGTAATGGCACCAACGCGCACAGCGACAGCGACATGCAAACGGCGACCATTGCGCTGCGTGCACGCCGCAGACTGCCGGTTCGCTCATACAGCTTGTCCGTGACGACACCGCCCAACGTATCGCCCACGACTCCGGCAAAAAAAACGCTTGATGCGAACAGCGCCGATCTTTTCAGATCCAGCGCATGGCTATGCAGAAAGTATTGTGGAATCCAGCTCAGATAGAGCCATAGCGTCCAGCCATAACAGAAGTAGACAAGCGCCACGGGCATCATGCGCCGGAACAGTTGAGTCCATGCAATTGCCGTTTTTCTCGCTCTGGGCTGCGGCAATTCGGCTAGCTCGGCCTCGGTAATGTGCGGATGGTCCTTGGGGTGTTCGGTAAAGCTCACGGCCCAAAGGCCCACCCAGACGAAGCTGATCGCCCCACAGAGAAAAAACGATGCGCGCCATCCGTAGACGGCCATGACGGCGACAATGGCCGTCGGTGCCACGGCATTGCCAACGCGAGCGGCGGCGTGAGTTATGCCCTGTGCGAAGCCGCGCTTTGGCAGCGCGACCCAGCGCTGCATGGCCGAGGTGGCGGCCGGAAAGGTGGCGCCTTCACCAATTCCCAGAAGCAAACGCGCGATCATCAGCGAGATGAATCCGCCGGCGGTTCCCGTGAGGATCGTGGCGAAGGCCCAGACCGCACCGCACGCGATCAAGGTCCGGCGAGCGCCAAAGCGGTCGCTGACCCAGCCGCCGATCAATTGAAATATCAGGTACGGGTAGGCGAATGCCGAGAAGACGAGACCGATCTGTGTTCTGCTGAGCCCGAATTCCGTACCAAATCCGTCGGCTGCTGAACTCACGTTCACGCGGTCAAGGTAGGTAATGAAGTACATTAGACACAGTAGGGTGAGAACTACCGTGCTGGCTCGAAGCCGCTTCATGGCAACTGCCTCGATGGCGCCGAGATCAAACGCAGCCGCACGGCGCATCGGCAGTCCGAGAGTCGACTTGGTACGTGAACTCGGCGATAGTAAGCTACGGCTTGCACAGGGAAGCGTTCACGCGGAGTCGGTCTCGGGTGCGAGAGAAGAAAATCGCGCATATGCGTTGGGAGGAACTCGTCCATGTCCTCAGATGATGGCCAAACCAGTCGCCGACTTTTTTTAGCAAACACCATTGCGCTCGCACCGTTGGCGGCTTTGGCCGCCGGGCGGACGGCGGCGCAGCCATCGAAGGGTGAGGAGCTGCCGAGCAGCGCCCCCGCTCCGGACCATCCAAGCGTACCTGATTATCGCCCCGCCTTCTTCACGACCGTCGAATGGCCATTTATCAACGCGGCGTGTGCCCGTCTCATTCCGGCAGACGAGCACGGACCCGGGGCGATTGAGCTCGGCGTGCCCCAGTATATTGATCGCCAGATGGGTACGCCTTGGGCCGACGGCGCTATCTGGTACATGCAGGGACCTTTCTTCGCGGCCACACCGGAATTCGGCTATCAGTCGCAACTCACGCCCAAACAGCAGTATCGTTTGGGCATCAAAGCCATCGACACGCTGTGTCAGGAGCGGCTAGAGAGGCCATTTGCCGCGCTGGCCCCGGCACAACAGGATGATGTGCTCAAGCAGATCGAGAAGGGCAGCCTGACGTCGACCGAGCTGCCCCTGTCGACTTTCTTTTCCGGCTTTCTTCTAAAAAATGTTCTGGAGGGCTACTTCGGCGATCCGATGTATGGCGGCAACAAGGACATGGGCGCTTGGAAGATGATTGGCTACCCGGGGGCGCGCGCCGATTACCTCGAATGGGTTGGGGAGGCAAAAGCCTATCCGTACGGGCCGGTCAGCATCTATGGGAAGCGAGGTTGATGGCAAGCCCCAACAAGCCCGTCGATGTGGTCATCGTCGGTTTCGGCTGGACGGGCGCCATCATGGCAATCGAACTCGCGCAGGCAGGGCTCAAAGTGCTCGCGCTCGAGCGTGGTGAGGACGCGGCCACGGTGCCGAACTGGGCGTATCCGAAAGTGGTCGACGAAATCTCCCAGTCGGCCCGAAACGGTCTGCTGCAGAATCTGTCCAAGAGCACGGTCACGATTCGTCACGACAAGAGTGACCGCGCCCTGCCCTATCGTCAGATCGGCTCGTTCAAACCGGGCACAGGCGTAGGTGGTGCCGGCATTCACTGGTCGGGCGTTCATTCGCGTGTCATGCCGGAGGAATTGCGCCTCAAGAGCCAAATCACCGAGCGTTATGGGGCACGCTTTATTCCCGCAGGCATGTCGCTGCAGGATTGGGGCATTACCTTCGGCGAACTGGAGCCGCATTTCGATCATTTCGAACAGGTCTGCGGCACCTCGGGAAAGGCCGGCAACATTCAGGGTCGCAAACTCGAGGGCGGCAATCCGTTTGAGGCGCCCCGGTCGCACGAGTTTCCACTACCGCCGCTGACCGACCCGCCGACCAGTGTGCTGTTTGCCAAGGCGACACGCGATTTGGGTTATCACCCCTATCCATTGCCGGCCGCCAATGCTTCGCGGCCCTACACCAATCCGTATGGTTGTCAGCTTGGTCCCTGTAATTTCTGCGGCTTCTGCAGCGATTATGGCTGCATCAACTACTCCAAGGCTTCGCCGCAGACGACAATCCTGCCACTGCTGTATCGCATGCCTAACTTCACGCTGCGCACTCACGCTCATGTGCTCAAGGTCAACACCGACGGCGCGGGCAAGATGGCGACCGGTGTGACTTACATTGATGCGCAGGGACAAGAAGTCGAACAACCGGCGGCCATGGTCGTTCTGGCGGCGTTCCATCTGCACAACGTACGCTTGATGTTGTCGTCGGGAATCGGCCAGCCCTATAACCCTGAAACTGGCGAAGGCACCGTTGGTCGCAATTTCTGCTATCAACTCCTCAACAGCGTCAACCTGTTCTTCAACAAGAGCGTCTACATCAACCAGTTCATGGGTTCCGGAGGTGTCGGTCAGGCGATCGAGGACTTCTACGGCGACAATTTTGATCACGGCAAGCTGGGCTTCATCGGCGGCGGCGTAATCTGGGGTCGCCAGACGGGCAATGGTCCGGTGCGCGGAATTCCTCTGCCGTCAGGGTCTCCGACCTGGGGAAGCGGCTGGAAGGCCGCTGTGAAGGAGAATTTTCTCCATACCGGTCGGATCGAGTCGCAGCTCAGCAATATGGCCTACCGCGGCTGCTACCTTGACCTCGATCCCACCTATCGCGATGCCTACGGCGTGCCGCTGCTGCGCATGACGTTGAACTGGCAGGACAATGATCTGCGAATGTCCGAATTTTTCGGTGAAAAGCTTTCGCAGATCGGCAAGGCGATGGGTGCAATATCCATGGCTGGCCGAGTGCTCAAACGCGGCGACAATTGGGATACCCGGCCATATCAGAGTACGCATATCAATGGTGGCACGGCTATGGGCGCGGATCCCAAGACCAGCGTCGTAAACAAGTATCTGCAGAGCTGGGATGTGTCTAACCTGTTCGTGCTGGGCGCGAACGTGTTCGCGCACGGAATTGGCTACAACCCCACCGGCCTTGTTGGCGCGCTGGCATACTGGGCGGCCGCCAATATCCGCTCGAGCTATCTCCAAAACCCTGGACCGCTGGTTCGGCGTTGAGCCTGATGCGTCGCCCAGTGCGCAATGCGTGGTTTGTAGCAGGACTGACGCTGATCGCAGCCGCCACGGGCGCCGTTCTGGTTGTCGTCGAGCGCGTTCCTGATCCGGGGATTTCCGCCAGTCTCGCGCATCGCAGGCCGGACGCCGCACGTGGCGAGTACATCGCTGTGCTGGGAGACTGCGCCTTCTGCCACACCGAGCATGGCGGTCAAGCCTACGCCGGCGGGCGTGCGCTCGGCACGCCGCTCGGCGTGATTTACTCGAGCAACATTACGCCCGACCGCGATACCGGGATTGGCTCGTACAACTTAGGAGATTTTGTACGCGTCATGCGACTCGGCGTAGCGCCCAACGGCACGCGTCTGTATCCGGCGATGCCCTACACGGCGTACGCAAAGGTATCGGACGAGGACCTGCAGGATCTGTTTGCCTTTCTGCAGTCCTCTCCTGCGGCGGTGCGCAGGGCGTCACGCGCGGGCGGCATCGTGTGGCCGTTGAGCATTCGCTGGCCATTGGCATTTTGGAATCTCGCCTTTCAGGACGACTCGCGTTTCATCGCGGACGAATCGCGGGAGATCGCATGGAATCGCGGGGCCTATCTGGTTCAGGGACTGGCGCATTGCGGCACCTGCCATACCCCACGTGGCCGGTTGTTCGAAGAGAAGGACGTCAGCGGCAAGACCTCTGCGTACCTTTCGGGCGCACAGTTCGATGGGGCTTCCCCGATCAACCTGCGCGGCAATACCGGCGATGGCCTCGGGCGGTGGAGCGCTTCGGATATTGCCAAACTGCTCAAATCCGGGAGCAACGAGCACTCGGCCGTCACGGGTGCGATGGCTGATGCGGTCCGGCACAGCACACAGTTTATGACCGATGAGGACGTCACGGCCATTGCGGTCTATGTGAAGTCCCTTTCGCCGGCACCTGAGGATGGGCATGCGCACTTTGCCGCAAGTGAATCGACGATTCGCTCGGTTATGGCCGGGAGCGAACGCTCAGCGGGCGGGCGCATCTACATGGATAGCTGTGCGGCCTGTCATCGACTGTCAGGCAACGGCGAGAGCTCTACGTTCCCCACTTTGGCGGGCAATCCGAGCGTACTCAGTTCCGATCCGTCCTCGCTCATTAGCGTGATTTTGGATGGCGCCCGGGCGCCGTCGACCGTCAGCGCTCCGACAGGACTGACCATGCCCGGCTTCCACTGGCGCTACGATGACGCCGACGTCGCCGCGCTGGCCACTTTTACTCGCTCGAGTTGGGGCAACGACGCACCGCCCGTGTCCGCGGCGCAGGTCGGCAAAATCCGCAAGCAACTTGGCCTCAGCCGGCCGGATCATTGAGATATTGCCTCCAGGCACCCAGCCGTACCTCGGTGCCGCTGGAGCCTACTTCAACTCCATCATCACCGCGCTTTGACGCGCCGATGTCAGTTCCTCGTAATGGGAGCGATTTGCCCTATTGAAGCGGATCTCGCCCGCTCTGTAGGCATTGAGCACGCTGGCGCCATCGGGCGTGACGGACTTGAGCGTCCCATCATAGCGGTAGGCCACTACGACATCCTTATCGTGGAAGTGCATTGGCGTCGGCACGCCAGGCGTCCAGCTGTAATGCCAGACAGTCATGCGATCATTGTCCAGCACCTTCACCGAGCCGGGCCGCGGAAAGGCCGCTGGCAAGCCGGTCGTGTTGGCAATGGCGGGAGCGCGGTAATCCTTCAGCGCAATGATAATCTCATGCGCTGTGCCATCCGATAACAGCGTCTGCTTGGCATCTGTGCCCCTGGGTACGAATACGGCATCGCCGAAGCTACGCGCGGCGATGCTCGCGTTGCCGTCCGCCGCGACGGTGCGAATCCGGCCACCTTCCAAAAACATGATGACCGTATCCAGTTCGTGCGGCGTGGCGGGAGCCGATTCCCCCTTTGCGAGAGAGACGTCCCATACGGTCACACGCTCATTGTCGATTGCCGGGGCAGGCTGCGCGGCCGCCGGCAGGCTCGCAACCAGAAGAGTAACCGCAAACCATTGAGCTACTGTATTCATTTCCTGCTCCAATATCCTCGATGTGCGACGTGGCAATCTGCCGGACTCAGAAAAACTGCGGAAAATCCGTCGTTCATGTCGGAAAGCGTTTGAGAACCGAACGCCCGAGCCAGACCCGATGCCGCGCCCCCTCAGGCACCTCCTGGCGATCGAGCAGACCCAGCAGATTACCCAGCCGCGTGAAGCCGACCAGGCATACATTCGTCAGCGACGATCCGAGGGCCTCGCCGGCGATCAGGATCGGCGCGCGCAGCCAGGTACCCGCTGTGCGCCAGTACTCGATGATCTCCGGCCGCTCGTCTTGGACGCCTTCAGCGAGAGTCTGCTGCCGTGCCTCATCCACGGCGTGCTGATAGGGCCTCGGAACGCCCACCCTGCGCAGCGCCAGGACGGACAGTTCCGTGTCTTCCCATTGAACGCTGGCCCAGTCAACGAATTGAACGACGCCGGCAAAAGGTTCATCGCCACTGTGGTCGTGAAAGAGCTGCTCGAAGACATCGAAGGGGCAATCGAGCCCGAACTCTTGCGCGCTCGCCCAGTGGGCTGCGGCGTCTGCGCTGAATTGTTCTTCGATACTGGACCAGCTGATCGCCATCGGCGGACGCTCCCTCTCGCGAGTTGGTCGCCCATTTCAGCACTGTCTATACAGGGTTACTCGACAAGGCACCGGTCAGCACCCTGTGGTTGTAGTATACGCGCTGCTAATGCAGCGTCGCGACGGCATCATTCCGGTGGATTCAGCTTGCGCAGGAGCGCGTTGTAACGCGCATCGCTCTTTGAGTTGTTCAGCAATGGATCGCACTTTAGGATAGTCAGTGAAAAATCACGCTGGCTGTATGCGCGCTCCAGCCACGTAAACGCTTGATCCTTTTCCCCACGGTACGCATGGACCTCGGCTATGCCGTACGCGCTAGTGTCCGCGTCCTGCCGTTCGGCATTGGCCAATGCCAGATCTGCATCGGCTGTGCGGCCCAGCGCCTGGTACGCGAGGGCCAGCCCCCAGCGGCGCGCGCTCTCGTCTGACTCACTTTAGGCTTCTAGCGTTTGGGTCGCGACGTCCCTTTCGCGAGGGCATCGAGCTGCGCGACCGCAGCCCGGGTTACGCCGAATATCTGCCGACGGCGCCGACCCAGGGCCACCCAACCTTCGAGCGTGGCAACACCCTCTGCGCGAAGCAGCTCGATAAGTCGCAGCGGCAAATCTGCTGGAAGTGCGGTAGCCATGAGGTGCAGTTTTCTCATTCCAATACATTTGACAAGCGGGACTTAACATCATTTCGCGAAAGTTGTGAAATCAGTGACCGACATCTCATCAGGCAGTGGAAAGCCGGGTAAGAAGCGCTCGCATGGAACGGCGCCATCCACAATGACCGGTACCTTCGCGTTCGCATTGGGCGCCAGCTGGTGCCGATGGAACCATTGATGCGATCGTGTAAAGTCTCCGGTCGAGAACAACCAACAACCAGGTTCGCAGGGGAGAACGACATGGTAAGCCTAGGGGCACTCTTGATTCCAATTCTCGCGTCCGCGGCGATCGTATTCATCGCCAGCTCGATCATCCATATGGCGTTGCCGTGGCACAAGGGCGACTACCCGAAGCTTGACGCCGAACAGAGCATTGTGAATGCGCTGCGACCCCTTGCTCTGCCGCCGGGGGACTACATGATTCCCCGCGCGAGTGACATGAATGAGATGAAGACGCCCGAATTTCAGGACCGCATGCGACAGGGTCCCGTCATCCTGATGACGATTAGACCGAACGGTCCGTGGAACATGGGTGGGAGCCTCTTACAATGGCTCATTTACTCATTGGTGGTGTCGATATTCGCAGGCTATGTCGGGGGACGGGGGGCGTGGCATATGGAGCGCTGACCGCCGGGACCTTCGGCTGGCTGTGGCCCGTCGCGTGATCAAAAAAATCGCCATCGTAAAAATGGACAGGTGCCTCATTTAGTGTCCGCATGCCCGCCGTCCTCGGCTTGACTAAGTTTGCCTGCGGAGCTGTCGCCTCATCGGTTCCTGACGCTCACCACGAGCTGCTTGCGTTCGTGGCATTCCCTACGGCGCCTTGAACTTTGCAATAAAGCTGTCAAACATGGAGAACAGCGCTTCTACACCGTAGCCTCCGAGGAATGCGAGCGCCAGAGGCGGGAGGGTAATTTGGTTCGACAAATTGCTGAACAGCCCCACGACCAAACCCGCCAACGCGCCCAGAGTTACACGCATGAGATGCCGAATCGGCGAGGTTGTCGAGAATGTAGACGCTTTGATCTGATCAGACATGGTGCGAATGACAAACGTCACCGCTCCAGTCATTCCGAATAGGATGGGCAAAACGAATGAAAGCAGGACACCGGCAATTAGGCCTGCGGCTGTCTCCGCGCTCGCCGCGCTGAGTTTGAGCTTTTCGTTCCTTTCATTGACGGCGTTAAATGCCTCGTACCACTGCATTTTCGCAAACGATTGCGGATCAATCGTGCCGATCACAGCCGGCTTCTGAAACGCCAACTTATTGAGTATCACCACATGATACGCGAGTCGGTCGATATCATTGTTCCAGACCTTGGCCCGCTCCGGCATCTGTTCGGCGGTTGCAATCTGGTCCGCACTCCATTTATCGGATGGTTTGCCAATCGTTTCGCCGTTTAGTTTCGTATAAGACTCCCCCAGTGTCGCATAAGTGTCTTGAAGCTTACTGATGAGGTCATCAACTCTCTTGGATTCGATCGTATAAAGCCACGAATACAGCTGCAGCGGGACTGTGGCTGCAATCAACGCAAACAAGACCACCAGATATCGTCTTGACGTTCGCGTACCCAATGAAATCTTTACTTTCCTTGGAGGAAACCACTTTATTGTTTCAATGTTTTCGTGTCCCGCCCCTATGGAGTCCATAGTGACCGGCTGAATGAGCTGACATAGCTTGTTGAACGCGGACCAGAAGCTTTGAGAGATCTTTGGGGTCCAGAGCTTTTGCAGCGCGGCGTCTTCGGCAGCGGCGATGGCGAACGGCAAGTGCTCGTCCAGATCCTTTACGTTCTCCGAAGAAAACTCAACAATGGACCGGCATCATCTAGCGCAGCCCTTTCCGCCTCGCTGGGGTCGCTCATGGAATGCTACCTTGGGAAGTTCTGGCCCGATCGCGCAATGGGCGCAGCCTTTTAACATTGGGATCTGATCGTCTTCCAAGCTTTCGTCAAAACTGTTCGCGTGGGATCACGCCATATCGTCACGCTTGTCACCTGTAACAAATGACAGGGACATTGATGATGACTATCGCAGCTCTGCTAGATGCCCGGGCAGTTCGACCCTTTCAACGGGTACGTTATTGCCCTGTCTTGAACCGCGTCCAGGTCCGGTTCAGCATGCGGGTGAAGGCTTGGGAGTGGGCGCGCTGTGGCACCAGCCGCGGCCACACGTCCCGCGGTGGGTAGACACCGTGGTCATTTCTGAGCCCATCCCGGATCGTATCGATGGCAGCCGCGACAGGCGTCGCATAATTTATCGCATTGGAGTTTCGCGCTGCAACGTCCGGGCGCAGCAGATAGTTGATGAACAGGTGCGCATTCCCCGGATGGGGCGCATCGACCGGAATCGCAAGTACGTCGTAGAATTTGACCGTGCCTTCTTTGGGAATCGAATACGCGATCAGCGCGGGTTTGCCCGCGGCCTTGGCGCGTTCACGAGCCGTGGTAACGTCGCCGGCCCAGCTCAGCGCCACGCAGATCTCGCCGTTCGCCAGCCTCTCGAAGTATTCGGCAGAGTCCACGTAGCGGACGTACGGGCGAATTGACAGCAACACCTGCTCTGCAGCCTTCAAATCGTCGAGTGACTCGCTATTGGGATTCCTGCCCAGGAAAGCGAGCACGGTGCTGAGCACGTCGTCTGGTGCATCGAGCACGGAGACACCGCAGTCCCGGAACTTGGCAAGAATCGCCGGGTCGTAGAGCAAACGCCAGCTGTACACGGGAGCATCGCTCATGCGGGCGTTGATCTTGGCGACGTCATAGCCGATTCCGGCGGTCGTAAGCCACATGTAGGCCACCCCGTATTGGTTGCCCGGGTCGTACACGGCCATGTCGCGCGGCGCTTCGGGATCGAGGTTCTTGAGGTTCGGCAGGAGGGACTTGTCAAGCTTCTGGTAGATTCGGGCCTTGATATCCCGCTCGAGGAAGGCCGCGCCGGGCACGACGACGTCATAATTCGCGTGTCCGATGAGCAATTTTGTCTCGAGCTGATCGTTCGAGTCGTAGACGTCGTAATTGACGCGAATGCCGTACTCCTGCTCGAACGTGGAGATCACGGAAGGATCGATGAAATCCGTCCAGTTATAGACGTTAAGTACTTTTTCCTCGCTCCTCGGCAAGGAGGTCATTGCGGCCGTCGCCGTAGTTCCCACCGCAGGGATCGCCGTTCCCTCTTGCCGGCTGCACGCGGCGATTTGCAGTGCAACAGAGATACCCAGCAGCGCTCTTGCCAAGTCTATGTATCGATTGCGGTAAGTCATCGCCCGCCATGCAGGTCGCGATTGACGCGGTTCAGATCAAAGCCCTTCGGATCCCAGACGCCCCCAATCCATCGGAGGTAGCTTCCGTGTTCCTTGTGCTTCGGATTCCCGATCGCATCCAGAAACTCGGCGTAGGCGTGCGGTCCGCCGACGTCCTCGGGCGGACAAGCGTTTTCGCCGGCCAGGCAAAGCGCCGCCGGCTCCAGGACGACTCGATGAAATCGGCCATTCTGCAGTTCTCAGTCCTTACACTACTATTGCTGAGCTCTGGTTGCGTTTCTACCGCAAAAGCTGGATGACGCCCGAAATCTAACGGTAGGTCTCGGTGACGACGCTCTTTTTGTAACGAGCGAAGCGCTCGGTCAGATTGTTTCCGGCATCACTTACCGCTGTCCCTAAGGGTCTACCGCTGCATACGCATTAATTCGTCCATCGAAGGCATGTTGTGGTTCAGATGCTCCATGACCCATAAGGAGCCGAAGACGATCAGACAAACAATCAGGACCCCGAAGGCCAAAGCCAGGACATTGTTCGTGTTGTCGGGGTCCGTCGTGATATGCAGAAAGAAGATGAGATGAATACCCATTTGGGCGACGGCGAGCACTAGGAGCGCCACCGCGAGGCTGGGTCCATAGACGAGATCAGTGCCTCTCACCCAGAATGAGGCCGCAGTCAACGCCACCGCGAGCGCCAGCCCGAGAGCATAACTGCGAAGTTCCTGGCCGAGTGTCCGCTCCGCGGTAGCGGACTCGGCTCCGACTTCGCGGTCCACGCCGACGTTCGAGCCGGCATCGAATTCGTGTTCGGTGGTCATGGTAGCAATTCCGATGGCAGTGTTCCGACCAGATAGACCAAGCTGAAAATCGCGACCCAGATGATGTCGAGTGCGTGCCAGAAGAGGCTAAAGCACAGAAATCGGTGGCGTATGTTCTGACGAAACCCCTTCGCATAGAATTGCGCCATCATGGTGCCTAGCCAAAGCAAACCGGCGGTCACGTGCACACCATGGCATCCGACCAGGGTAAAGAACGAGGACAAGAAGGCGCTGCGGGTGGGGCCGGCGCCGCGGGCCATCAGGCCGGCGAACTCGTGGATCTCCAGGCTGATGAAGGCAACGCCGAGCAATCCGGTGGCAAGCAGGGCGAGCTGTGTCCATTTTTGGCTGCGCTCGCCGACCGCAAGGCCCGCCATCGCGCACGTAAAGGTCGAGCCGAGCAGGCACGCGGTCTCCGCGGCCGTATTGCGCAGATCGAACAGCTGCTGTGCGGCGGGCCCACCAGCGGTGTTCTTGAAGAGCACTGCGTAGGCGGCGAAGAGGCTCGAGAACATAATTACGTCGGATAGCAGAAAGATCCAAAAGCCGTAGCCGACGACTATGCGCTTGGGCGCCGGGCCGCCGGAGCCATGACCGGTCGCGTGCGACAGCGCGCCCACAGCCTCCGCGCTCATCGGGCGAGCTCGCGCAGGTATTTGTCCCGTGCATCGCGATTGGCACGGTCGATGCGTGCCACTTCCTCCGCTGGAATCACGAACTCGCCGACATCACGCCAGGCGAAGACGACAAACGTGATGTAGGCGCACACGAGCCCCACTACCACGAGCCACCAGATGTGCCAGATGAGGCTGAAGCCGGTGATAACAGCGAAGAAGGCGGTGATGAAGCCGACCGGACTGTTGCGCGGCATCTCAATGGCCTGGTACTGCGGCTCTGGCGTGAGCAGGCGCGTCTGCTCACGCGCGCGCTGCTTTATGTTCCAGTAGGTCTCGTCGTCGGTGATCGTGGGGAGCACCGCGAAATTGAACACGGGTGGAGGGGATGCGGTGGCCCATTCGAGGCCGCGGCCGTCCCACGGATCTCCAGTCGGCTCGCGGCGGCGATCGCGGCTGCGTATGGAGATCGTGAGCTGCGCGACCTGCAGGGCGATGCCACACAGGATAATCAGGGCGCCGAGTCCCGCGATCAGCAACCACGGGTGCCATTCCGGCCGATCGTAGTGCTGCATGCGCCGTGTCATTCCTTCGAGGCCCACGACGTAGAGCGGAACGAAGGCGACGTAGAAGCCGAAGAACCAGCACCAGAACGCCGCCTTGCCGAGTCGCTCGTCCAGGGTGAAGCCGAAGGCCTTGGGAAACCAATAGGTATAGCCGGCGAAGGCACCGAAGAGCACCCCGCCAATGATCACGTTGTGGAAGTGCGCCACCAGAAACAGGCTGTTGTGCAGCACGAAGTCCGCGGGCGGCACGGCCAGCAGCACCCCGGTCATGCCGCCGATAACGAAAGTCACCATGAAGCCGACCGCCCACAGCATGGGGGAGCTGAAGCGTACGCTGCCCCCGTACATCGTAAAAAGCCAGTTATATATCTTCACGCCCGTCGGGATGGCGATGAGCATGCTGGCGATGCCGAAGAACCCGTTCACATCCGCGCCAGCGCCCATCGTGAAGAAGTGATGCAGCCACACACTGAACGAGAGAATGCAGATCGCCATCGTCGCCATGACCATTGAGCGATAGCCGAATAACGGCTTGCCTGAAAAAGTCGAC
>Ga0302325_10000706_pt1 | contig 89763 bp, 80 predicted proteins | sample Palsa_T0_2_FD_201948 | JGI IMG/M metagenome (GOLD analysis project Ga0302325, IMG submission 201948) | Peat permafrost microbial communities from Stordalen Mire near Abisko, Sweden - Palsa_T0_2 | ecosystem: Environmental > Terrestrial > Soil > Palsa > Peat permafrost | place: Sweden: Abisko...
TCAAGACCGCGCGCAAAGGCGTCGGCGAATACACGCTGAAAGTGAAAGGCGTGGCGGCCCACGCGGGACTCGACCCCGGCAAGGGGCACAGCGCCATCCTGGAGCTGGCGAGGCAGATTGTGGCCATCGCCAAGCTGAACCATCTGCGGCAAGGCGTATCGGTCAACCCTGGCGTCATTCGCGGCGGCACGCGCAGCAACGTGGTCGCGTCGGAAGCTTCCGTCGCAATCGACGTACGCATCAAGAGCGCAAAACAGGCCGCTGGAATCGACCGCAAACTGCGCTCGCTGAAACCGTTCGACAAACATTGCAAACTTGAAATCTCGGGCAGTATCAATCGTCTGCCCATGGAGCGGACTGCGGGTGTGGCCGCACTTTACCAGGAAGCCCGCAAGATTGCGGAGCGCATCGACTGGCGCCTGGAAGAAGCTGCGGTGGGCGGCGGCTCCGACGGCAACTTCACCGCAGGCATTGGCATCCCGACACTCGACGGCATGGGCGGCGTAGGCGAAGGCGCCCACGCCGTCCACGAATACATCGTCATCTCCGAGCTGCCGCGGCGGGCCTTGCTGCTGGCGGGGATGATTGAGAGGACGTGAGGGCGCCGCGCCAGACTAGCCAAACGCTGCTATTGATGCGGTTGTCCCAACTGGATGCGATCCGTTCTTTGACTCCCGGTGCGCCGTAGCCTAGACTTTTCTTAGGGAGTTCGGCCCTTCGCAAAGCGGCGTGTTCAGCGCTTCCGAACGACCTACGGAGGTAGTATGGGTGAGGGTCTTTTTCAACCGCTGCATATTCTTCTGATCGTGGCCATCGCGCTGCTACTGTTCGGCACCAGCAAATTCTCGGCGTTGGGCAAGGGCCTGGGCGAAGGTATCCGCAACTTCAAAGCGGCGATGAAGGAAGAAGAACCACCCAAGAAAGCTCCGGAACCGGAAGAAGAGAAGAAGACCTAGGCTAAGTTCCTCGTCATTCACTCACAGCGCTCCACAATCCTTGAGCATCTCCCGCACCAACGCAACCGGCAATCCCATCACATTGTTGTAATCGCCTTCGATATGCGGAATCCACCGCGATGCGCCGCCTTGAATCGCATACGCCCCGGCCTTGTCCATGGGCTCACCCGTGGCAATGTAGTCGCGGATCTCGCCGTCGGATAACTCGCACATGGTCACGAAAGTTGTCTCGAAAGCAGTTGCCAGTTGCCGGTTGTCAGTTGTCAGTTCTCGATGGTAGCTTTCCGGCACGGTATCAGTTTGCGTTTCGGTTTTACTGGCAACCGGCAACTGACTACTGGCAACTGGCCCCACCAGGCAGACTCCCGTAATCACCACATGCGTGCGACCCGACAACATATGCAACATGCGGGCCGCATCGTCCGCATCGCGCGGCTTGCCCAGGATGGCGTCTTCGACTACGACGATGGTGTCTGCGCCCAGCACATAATCTTGTGGTCGCGTTTGATGAACGGCCAGGGCTTTCTCCCGCGCCAGCCGTTCGGCGCAGTCTCGTGGAGACTCGTTCGCGCGCGGCGTTTCGTCAATGCCGGCGGGTTGCACGGTGAACGGAATGCCTGCATTGCGCAGAAGTTCCTGGCGTCGCGGCGAGGCGGAGGCGAGCACGATCATGCGATCTGAATTCTAGCCGAACTTGACCGAGTACCGAGTGCGAGCACCAAGTGAACCTCAAGGGCCTGCGAACAACGCGGTGAAAGACAAGTTGGGCTCGCGGACATGCGAACTGAGAACTGAGAACTGTTCCCCGCCTGCTAAAATCAAAGATTAGCCAATCAAAGCTAGCCCGCAACCTATGGACGCCGCTTTCCTCCGCAACTTTGCCATCATCGCGCATATCGACCACGGCAAATCCACGCTGGCCGACCGTCTGCTGGAGCTGACCGGGTCGCTCACCGCGCGCGAGATGCAGGCGCAGGTGCTCGACTCCATGGACCTGGAGCGCGAACGCGGCATCACCATCAAAGCCCACGCCGTGCGCATGATGTACACCGCGAAAGATGGCCAGACTTACCAGCTCAACCTGATCGACACGCCCGGCCACGTGGATTTTTCCTATGAAGTTTCGCGCTCGCTCGCCTCGTGCGAAGGCGCGCTGCTGATCGTCGACGCTTCTCAAGGAGTCGAAGCCCAAACCCTGGCCAACTCCTATCTCGCCATCAATCACGGTCTCGAAATTATTCCCGTCATCAACAAGATCGATCTCCAGAGCGCTGATATTCCGCGCACCAAAGAAATGATCGAAAGCGCGGTCGGCCTCGACGCTTCCGACGCAATTCTGATCAGCGCGAAAACCGGCCAGGGCGTGCCCGCCGTGCTCGAAGCCATCGTCAAGCGCGTTCCGCCGCCCAAAGGCAATCCTGACAACCGTCTGCAGGCGCTGGTTTTCGATTCCTGGTTCGATCCCTACCGCGGCGTGATTGTATTGACCCGCGTGTTTCAGGGCACGCTGCGCAAAGGCCAGAGAATTCGCCTCTGGTGGAACGGAACCACTTTCGACGCCGAGACGCTCGGCGTGCTCACGCCGAAGCCGGTGGAGATCGACGAACTGAAAGCCGGCGAGGTCGGTTTCGTCATCGCCAATATCAAAAATGTTGCCGACACGAAAATCGGCGACACCATTACCGATGACGCCAACCCCGCCTTCGAAGCCTTGCCCGGCTTTGAAGAGATCAAGCCCATGGTCTTCGCCGGCCTCTACACCGTCGATGCCCACGAGCACACCCGGCTGCGCGAAGCGCTGGAAAAACTTCGGCTCAACGATTCGTCGTTTTTCTTCGAGCCGGAAAGTTCCGTCGCACTGGGCTTCGGTTTTCGCTGTGGCTTCCTCGGTCTGTTGCACATGGAGATCATTCAGGAGCGGCTCGAACGTGAGTTCAATCTCGAACTCATCACCACCGCGCCCGGCGTGCGCTACAAAATTACCAAGACCGACGGCGAATTGATCGAGGTCGATAATCCTTCGCGCTGGCTTGATCCCAGCGAAATTGCCAAAGTCGAAGAGCCGGTGATTTTGGCCATGATTCTCACCAACGAAGAATACGTCGGCGGAATTCTTAAGCTGGTCGAAGAAAAACGCGGCAAGCAGAAGACCTTCGAGTACGTCAGTTCGTCGCGCGTGATGTTGCACTACGAGTTACCGTTGAACGAAATCGTGCTCGACTTTTACGACCGGCTGAAGTCGGTTTCGCGCGGCTACGCTTCGCTCGATTATCACCTCGCCGATTACTGGGAGTCGCCTATGGTCAAGCTCGACATCCTCGTGGCCGGGGAGCCGGTCGATGCGCTCTCCATCATCGTGCATCGCGATTTCGCCTACGACCGCGGCAAAGCGCTGGTCTCAAAAATGCGGCAACTCATTCCCCGGCAAATGTTCGAAGTGGCCATCCAGGCTTCCATTGGAGCGAAAATCATCGCCCGCGAAACCGTCTCCGCCATTCGCAAAAACGTTATTGCCAAATGCTACGGCGGCGACATTTCGCGCAAGCGCAAGCTGCTGGAAAAACAGAAGGAAGGCAAAAAACGAATGAAACGGATCGGCCGTGTCGATATCCCTCAGGAAGCCTTCCTGGCCGTCCTCAAGGTCGGCGAGGACAGCTGATTCTCGCCTCTGTCGCGGGCTTTCGCGCCGCGCCGGTGCACGAATTTAGAGCGAAAACCCGAAAGGCCCAACTCCCCAAATGTGCAAATCTCTTGGGTTGCCTGAATTCTTGCTCACCCAGGGGTGGGCTCTGTTAATACCAGATGAATTACATAACTGGTTACTACTCATGTACTTAAGACCGAATCACGGCCTCTGTTTCGACCGGCCGTACGGTCTTTGCCCAAGACATTCTGGAAAGGGTAACCAATTCCACAAGCTTTTCCACAGATTTCGAGAGCGGCGGCTGACGCAGAATTTCATGCCTTTCTGGCGCGCGGAAGACTCATAAAGGCCCTCATCTGGGTTGCCGGACAATGCCATGCGCCTACAGGATTTACGGTAGAAACACATCAGGAAACCCCTTACTCCTCCGGCGCCATTCCGCCTTCCACCATGGTCTCAAAGCGGGTGCAGTTCTTTCGGAAGGCCAACATGAGCTTGCCCGTCGGTCCATTGCGCTGCTTGGAAATGATGATTTCAGCCTTGCCCTGCAGGTCAGGGTCGTCTTGTCTGTAAACTTCTTCGCGAAAGATGAACATCACCAGGTCGGCGTCCTGCTCGATCGATCCCGATTCGCGCAAGTCGGAAAGTTGCGGGCGATGATCGCCGCCGCGGCTCTCAGGCGCGCGGCTTAACTGCGAGAGTGCAACCACGGGCACGCTTAATTCCTTGGCCAGTCCCTTCAGCCCGCGCGAAATTGCCGACACTTCCTGCGTGCGGTTTTCGTAGCGCTTGCTTCCGCCCGACATGAGCTGAAGATAATCCACGATGATCAGGTCAAGCTTGCCCTGCGATTGCTTCAAGCGCCGCGCCTTGGCCCGCATCTCGCTCAGCGCAATGCCGGGAGTATCGTCGATGAAAATAGGCGCGTGCGCCAACTGTTCCATGGCGCGCACCACTTTGCGCGTGTCGTCTTGCCATAAGGAGCCGGTGCGCATCTTGTGCGCGTCCACTTCCGCCGTCGAGCAGAGCAGGCGCAACAGCAGCGCTTCGCGCGACATTTCCAGCGAGAACACGCCCACCACCTGCTGGTCCTTGATCGCGGCGTTCTCGGCGATGTTCATGGCGAATGCGGTCTTGCCCATCGAAGGCCGCGCCGCGATGATGACCAGATCCGAGCGCTGCAGCCCGCTGGTCATCTCGTCGAGGTTTTCGTAATGCGTGGCCAGCCCGGTGATGCGCTGGCCGCGTTGCAGCAGGGCATCGACCGAGCCGAACGACTCGCGCACGATCTCCTGCACGCCCATAAAGCCGCGCCCAATGCGCTTCTCCGAGAGCTGAAAAATCGCAGCCTCGGCATCGCTGAGCACCTCCTCGGCCGCGTCGGATTGATCCGCCGCTCGCGCAATCGCCGTATTCGCGGCGTGAATCAGCCCGCGCAGCAGCGCCTTGTCGCGCACGATCTTGACGTAGTGCTCAATGCTCGGCCGGTCGGGGACGCCATCCACCAGGCTCGACACGTAGCCCACGTCGCCGATGGCCTGCAAATCCTTGTGCCGGTCCAGCTCCTCGATCAGCGTGATCATGTCGATCGGCCGCGAGGATTCCGCCAGATCCACCATGCGTCCGTAAATGCGCCGGTGCGAGTCGAGCGAAAAATCTTCGATCTTCAGGTGCTCGGCCGCTTGGTTATAGGCAAAGTTGTCGAGCAGGATCGCGCCCAGAATCGAGCGCTCCGCTTCTACATTTGCGGGAAGAGTGCTGATGCTATAGTCGGTGGTGGCCAAGGTATTTGTGTTCCCCCCAAACTTTCGCGGTGCAACCGCACACTAACTCGATTCCGCTTGTGAATGCGAGGCGCATCCTTTGGAAAACCAGTCCAATCGCAAAAAAAGTTGGCGGGCGTACTGCACCACGAACGCCGCTCAAGTCCACTGCAACAATGGTAGGTGAACAAAAAGCGAATCAGAAGTCAACAAGAAGCCAGAGGCAAAAAGGTCAGAGGTCAGAGGTCAGAGAAGAAGTGAAAAGACATGCCAAAAAACAAATGCGGCCCGGACCAGCCATCCGAGCCGCATCGTTCGTGGATCTCCCGCGCTGCTTCCCGCCGCTAAGGACAGCGGGACGATGATACCGGCTTGCGCAACGCTCACGAGGAGTGTCGCATTTGCCAGTACTGGCTGCGTGCCACGATTCGGAGAATCGTGCCCGCAGCCACTGCGGTTGGCCAGCGGCCCAACCCTACTCTGGGAGCGGGATCGTTGAGGAGGCCGCAACGCCCGGGCAACCGGCATGCGCTCGCGCGCTTTTCCGATGTCCCCCGGCAACTCACCCTCGAGAGTTGCCGACTGCCACTGACCTCACCGCAATCATCCGGCAAGCTTCAGGGAGTTCACGCATTCGATGTACACACTCTGCGGCAAGCTCGGGCGCGTGACAATAGAAAAACGTTCTCCGCTTGTGCAGAAACTGTGCAGGGCGAGACTTCTTTGTGGAAGGCTGAGGAAATCTAAGCACAACCGTCCAACTTTGACGGCGTTAAAATTTTCCGGCTCCATACTTGGCGCATCCGAGGAGAATTCTTCGGCGCAGGCCTGAATGTCGATGCGGCCTTTGCCGGGATCACGATCGGGACCGAGCAGTCGCCATGCCTCGCGATACTTCTCGTAATTCGCCCAGCTGCTCCCGGTGTGCAGCGTGATATTGTCCATGCCTAGAACCTCTTCTTCAGGAATGATGTACCAGGCATTCTCAAACACAATGTAGGCCGCAAGAAAGTCGAACGATCCGGGCGGATACGGCTTGCTCCCAGTGCGCAGCTTGCAGATCCATCCCTGCTGCAACGCGCAGGTAGTGGACTTCACCTGCACCGCCACAAAGCGCCCCGGCCGTCCCACCACAAAGTCATAACTCCTCGCTTCTCCCCACGGCTTGCTCACCGGCAAGCCAAGCTCGGTAGCGCGCGCCATAAAAATCATTTCGGCCCACTCGCCGCGGAGTTTCTTGTCGGTAATTTTCGGTTGCCGCTTTTTCATTGACCTACCTCAGAAAGAAAAAGGCGGCATTTGAGGAAAAGCTCGCAAATGCCGCCTTATATTTTTATTGGACAAGAATTGAAAGTTTAGGGGAAGAGCACGGAAGTGCAAAAGTGGGAATGATTCCCAAAATGGGAAAAGTGTGGCAATACCGTGGAAGAGCGGCGCTTCAGCACCGCATACGCTGTACAGAATCCAGCGGGCTTTAGCCCCAGTGGTCGTACTCTCTGCCCGTGATCAAAGGTACACTGCTCCCAAAAGGTTGGACCATGAGCAAGACAGCCTATCCGCTACGACTGTCCCCTGAGCTGTCATGCTGAGCGAAGTGGGATTGTCCGAAGGACAATCCCACGCAGTCGAAGCATCCCTACCAGCGTGCCTGAGGCCGAGTTCCAGCACAAGCGTGAGTCCCAACGCCGTGGCGGATGAAAATCGTGGCGCGAAAGACGCTCTCAATCCCATTTGCGGACCGGACGCGCACTTCGTGAAAATCAGAAACACTCGCGCCCTACTGCATCGCGGCCCACCTTTGCAAAAGAAGCAAAGGTGGGGCATCCTGAGTTAGACCTGCGCCGGCAAAGCTGGGCCAGCCCCCCATCGCAGTCCCGCAAGGATGGACTGGCCGAAGAGATCAGAGGACTTTATCACCTATCCTGGTTACCAAATGTTTCTAAGTGCCCAGACCATCACTGCGAAATGAAAGCAAAAGAGGGTGGCAATAAAGGCCAGGAAGCCGTGGCCGACGAAGCCCATGCCCAAATCCCACTTCCAACCAGCAAACCCGAACCCCATCCCAATAGCTAGAAGTATCGCGCATTCCATGCTGCGGCCGACTCGAGAACGTGACTTGAACATGTTCTCCGCATTCCGTCTGCGGCGCTCCGCCAGGGGCAGACTGTTCCATTCTGCTGTTTTCTGGGCGGCTTCGGCCGCAGCGTTCAGATGTACAGCAGAGCGCCCTCGGAGGGCCCGGTCTGCCGCCTTCTTTTGTTCTTGCTCCCGCCCCTCCCGCTCCGCGGCGGCCAGCCTTTCACGTTCTGCCGTTTCCTTACGGGCCTTGGTCGCCGCAGCCTCCCTCTGTGCTGCGACTGCTCGCTCCTGCCGCTCCGCCCTAGATCGCTCTGCCGCCTTTTTTTGCTCCTGCTCCCGCTTCTGCTGTTCCGCAGCCAGCCTTTCGCGCTCCGCTGCTTCTCGACGGGCCTTGGTCGCTGCAGCCTCCCTCTGTGCCGCAGCTGAGCGCTCCTGCTGCCCCGCTCTAGCTCGCTCTGCCGCCTTTTTTTGCTCTTGCTCCCGCTTCTGCTGTTTCGCGGCCAGCCTTTCGCGTTCCGCCGCTTCCTGACGGGCCTCGGTCGCCGCAGCCACCCTCTGTGCTGCGAGCGATTCCTCGCTTCTGCCTAAGTCCGAATCCTTCGAAAGCTCCTGATCAACCGGGGACCAGCCGGGATTAGGAAATAAAGGAAGTGCGGAAATGTCGCCCGCTCGCATATCGGGACTATGTATCTCCGGTCTCACCCAGGTCGACGGGTAATCACGTTTAAGAATGTTCTTGACGACCGCACCCAGTTCAGCAAGCGACATGCGCGGACCCAATGTAGGGCAAGAAACTAGTTGACACACATGTGCGCTTAGTGTAGTATTTGGGCATGGATAAGCCCAAGACGCTGCAAGAAGCCATCGTTTACTTCGGCGACAAAGACCGCGCTTTCGCCTACGCGATTACGCTGCGATGGCCGGATGGCAAAGTAGTTTGCCCGCGCTGCAATGGCGCAAAGCACTCGTTCATCAAGACTCGCCGCATCTGGTTTTGCTACGACTGCAAAAAGCAATTCACTCTGAAAGTGGGAACCATTTTCGAGGATTCCCCGCTTGGACTCGACAAGTGGATGACGGCTTTTTGGTTGCTGGCAAACTGCAAGAACGGTATCAGCAGCTACGAACTTGGCCGCGCCCTCGGCATCCATCAGAACTCGGCGTGGTTTATGTTGCAGCGCATTCGGATGGTCATGCGTGACGATTTTTTCGGCTCGAAGCTCGGCGGGGGAGAAGGCGGGGAAGTGGAAGTCGATGAATCGTTCATCGGCGGCAAAGCACGCAATATGCACCTGAGTGAACGTAAGCGCCGGATCACTGGCACGGGCACCAAAGACAAAACCGCCGTCATGGGAATCTTGGAGCGCGGCGGGAAGATTCGCACCACTGTTGTACCGAATCGCAAGAAACATGAATTGCAGTCTCAGGTTCGCCAGCATGTAGAAGCTGGCGCGGCTCTCTACTCCGATGCCCTGCTTTCCTACGAGGGACTCGCTTCCGATTACGCGCATAAGGTTGTCGATCACGCCGTTCAATACGTTGACGGTCGCGTACATACCAACGGCCTTGAGAACTTCTGGTCGCTGCTCAAGCGCGGCATCTCTGGCACGTATGTATCGGTAGAGCCGTTTCACCTGCATCGCTATCTTGATGAGCAGACCTTTCGTTACAACAACCGCAAAGACATGAACGACGGGCAACGCTTTGAATTGGCGATGTCTCGCGTTTTTGGAAAGCGCCTGACGTATAGCCAGTTGACGGGAAAGAACGAATCGCCGCGCCACGAAACGACAAGGGCGGGGGAAGCACAGCAGGTTCCCTTCTAGTCCTTGTCGGATTTCTTTGGCTTCTTTGGGGAGCGTTTTTTAGGTTGCTTCTTTTTCTTGTTCGGATTGGCCTGTAGAACGAGGGTCGCAAAGCGTTCAAAGTTTGCGGTCGCCTGTGGGCCTTCGATGAGTTCTGGCTTCATGTAAGTAGCGGGAAGATTCGATCATCACATCGAACCTTCCCTGATTGTAAAGCGATGGGACGACGACTCCAATCTAGCACAGGAGCGTGCCCCGATGAAATATGAGAGGTCCGCATGGACAGCACCAAGGCGTCTAACTTTTCCAACATCGGCACGTTTGTGCTTACGGGGATCATCCTCATCTTTATGGTTATCCCCTTACTCCCTAAGGACGACAACGATCCTAAGCCCGCCCCCGCCCAGCAACAAATGGCCGAATCTCATCCGAGGCGCGCTGTTGTGACCGCATGGGTTATGCCCTCCGTTTTGGCGTTAGCTCTTGTGGCGGCGGCTGTCTTGAATGCTGTCGCCGCATCGAAGCGCCATCGTGAAGATGAGGTAATTGGAGAAAATGGCAACGAAAACGACACCGATTACAAGGAGCTGTTTGTACAAGAGAACGATGCTAGGAATAAGTACCAGGAACAGTTTGTACTAGCTCGCGAGGAGCGTGACCGCCTGAGAAAAGAGTTGGAAGAATTGAAAGCGCAGAAACCCGATACCAGCGTTAAGGATTCCGACCCGCAAATTGAAATAAAAGTAGCCGATCTTCGTGGGCGCACAATGTCGCAAGAAGCAAAGCAACAAGCCTGTTTCGATCTCATCAATCGCGGCAAACAGGCCCCTGCGACCCTCGCTTGCATCGAAGATTTCAAGGTCGGGAATTTTCAGGTAGCGTTTCGGGATTTTCCTCCGCCGATCCGCGCATTTGGAAATCACGATAGCATCTATCCTGCGTACATCAATAACGCAGACGGAACAGAGTGCAAGTGGCACCTTTTCAGCATCTTTTATACTGCATGGCAGGAACTGAACAATCCAAAGCTGTATGAGTACGCAGTTTCGATCAAAGCAACATATCAGGATGATGCGAGAAATCTATTTGAGGTTCGGTGCGATTTAGTGTTTTATCCCCACGAGTTCCTCAGCCATATGGGCCAACGCACGACCGCCATCGGGCCAATTACCAGCGGAACCACAGGCGTGATTTTTGAAACCAGAAACCATAAATATCGACGCGTTGCCCCCGCTGTCATTCCGATTGATTGGAGAGACTAGCCCCGTCCGAGCTTTTTATCCCACCATGTGTGTCAACTAGTTTCTTGCCCAATGTAGGGTTCCCGAGGTTCAGCGCCTTGAGCAGGCCGCCTGAAAACATCGTACACTCCAGATTCTTGGGCGCACGCGCTACATCTTGGCGGCTCGACGCGCACAGCAGAGTTGTACCTCTCTCCGGCATTTCCTCCAGCAGTTGTGTCGTAGCCATCTCGCCCGGAGCGGAGAGAAACTCGCTATACATTGAAGCAGCAAAGCAGCAGTCCAAAATCAGGAAACGTCGCAGGTGAATCGCGTTTTCGGAAATGATATCGGCGAGGTCACGACCGCGGATGGAGGAGATTCCGACACTGTCCTCGTTTGTGCATCGTACCGCTAGGCAGTATCTGCGATCTGTCGTGAAAAGACCATGGCCCACGTAGTAGACAAATAAATTTTCGGGCGGATCAGGAGCCACCCCCGGGCCCTGCTTTCCTGAAAGAAAGTCGGCGACGTCTTCGAGCTGGCTTCCCGGAGGGCGACTGTCGTCAAAGAGCTCAAGGACGTTCGCTCGATCAATCCCCAAGCCGTTATCACTCGTGAGATAGCTGCGGACGCGGTCCATGGAGTTGTAGAATGCCGCGCCCTGAGCGAAGCTCGGAGCCTTCACAAACGAACTCGCTCCGAGCATCACGACCAGACTCCGCTTCGGATTGGGTAGGGGGAACTGCACGAAGCATCTACTGTTTGGCGCTCAGAGCCGCAGCTACAGTCTGGGCGGTATCCTTGCCACTCGCGTGCTTCACCTTCACCGAGGTCCCATCAGGAGCGTGAACCTCGATGATAGTGCCGCTGTTCCGGGCTAGCCAGGCCGCAATGCCTTTGGCTACTGCGGTTACGGCCGCCGAGCTTAAGATGACCGCCAGCGTGGCCCCTCCGTCTTGCGATTCGGAACGAGTCCTGCGCCTCTCCACAAACACCGATTTATCAATCTCGCGTAAAGCTGGACTAAGAGCGCCGGCCAGCTTATTCGCATCTGCGTCCGAAACTTCAGGGAACGTAATGATTGTTCTTAGGTCCATAAGACCTAATTCTTATACACCGTTCCTAGGGGGCTGGCCCATCTTTGATTTCTAAGGCTGGTACCGCCAACAACTGAGGCTGCCGCAGCTTTCGCGGGTTTTCGAAAGGTGCGCACTCATCAGCCGATAGCTAGGAGATCTTCCTTCTAACTTCTCCAGCCCTCATAGCGGCGACAAGTCTCTATCCCTTGTAACTCCAGCTTCGGGAAGATACACGCATCTGGGGCTGCGATTATTTCAGCCAGTGAACCTTGATTTCCCGTTCGAGCGGCCTGAATTCCGGGTCGCCGGTGACGAGTTCAGTCTTCTTTTCCTTCGCCAGCGCGGCGGCAAAGGCGTCGGCCAAACTCAATTTGAAACGCGCCTTGAAGTCGGCCGCGGTATCGGCCAGCGCGCGGGTCGTGGAATGAAAATCAATCGGCAGGCCCTGAAGGACCTTCGCCGCCTCCGCCCACGCTTCCGCGCCGTCTTTCTTCACAATGGAGTACTTCACCTCGGCGTAGTTCACATCGGTCATGAGGAGCGGGCTGTCCTTCTTGCCGGCGGAGACCAGCATATCTTCCATCGTCTCCGCGCCCGGCTCGTCGCGGAAGTAGGCGATAAGAGCGAAGCTGTCGAGCACCTTAGCCGGCATGTCGCCCCTCGAGTGCCCGTTCCTGCTTCCTGTGCTCGGCCCAGTCCGCCGTCAGCGGCTTGCCTCCTGGCGTGCGCTTGAGGATGCCGCGCCCGCGCTTGATGAGCGCCGCGGTCATAGGTTTGAGAAGGATTCCCTCCGGTGTCGCTTGAACCACGGCCTTGGTCCCGTCCTCGATGTCGAATTGCTTGCGCAGGCGAAGCGGGATGACGACCTGCCCCTTCGTCGTGAACCATACGGTTTCGAGCTTCTCAGTCGTACTCATGTGTCTAAGTATGACATAGCCTACAAAGTCCGTCAATATATCAGAAGTAAGATTATTGCTTTGTGGGAGGAGTCTCGCAGCAATACCAAACGCTCTTTGCAAGAGCGGGATTCCGCGGACGGGGGCTGGTCCATCTTTGTACCGCGACGACTGGGACACTACGAACGCAAAAGCGAAAGCCCCGAGATTGACTCGGGGCTTCCGCACTGAACACCGTTCGCCAAACACTCAGTGGTACTGGACGATGCCTGTCAACTCCAATCGTGCCAGGCAAGACGATCAGGTCAACGGCATTCGCCTTATGACGCGAAAGGCAGGTTCCTCACTGGGCCTTCGGCCCGATTCGGAATGACAGTGTATGGAGGGGTTCGAGTAACATCAGAGGATGAAGGAACCCTTAGTTGCTGAAAGCCACTCGAACGCGATGACCAGGCGTCGTCTAGTGCTATTGCACAATCCTCCAAACGACCCTGTTGCGTAATCGATTATATTTCGCGCCTGAATGCATCTCACGGCCGAGAAACGAAATATTTTGATCCCGGATGCCGATTCGGGAAATACAAGAGCCCGCCCGCGCATACGTCCTAGGCGCTGCTAGGGATCCTTCGACTCCGCAGAACGATTCGCGTTCGCGAATCGCTCTGCTGCGCTCAGGATGACAAGTCTCCGCTCAGGATGACAAACCTAATCCCTTACGCCATCCATGAAGGCCCGCAGCTTGCGGGAGCGCGAGGGGTGGCGGAGTTTGCGCAGGGCTTTGGCTTCGATTTGGCGGATGCGTTCGCGGGTTACGGCGAACGACTGGCCGACTTCTTCGAGAGTGTGCTCGCTGCCGTCTTCGAGGCCGAAGCGCATCTTGATGACTTTTTCTTCGCGCGGGGTGAGCGTGCGCAGGACTTGGCCGGTCTGGTCCTTGAGGTTGACGTTGATCACGGCTTCGGCGGGCGAGACTACGGCGCGGTCTTCGATGAAGTCGCCGAGATGCGAATCTTCTTCTTCGCCGATCGGGGTTTCGAGTGAGATCGGCTCTTGCGCGATCTTGAGCACTTTGCGCACTTTGGCTACGGGAATATCCATGCGCTTGGCGATTTCTTCCGAGGTAGGCTCGCGTCCGAGTTCCTGCACCAGTTGGCGCGAGGTGCGGATGAGCTTGTTGATGGTTTCGATCATGTGCACCGGAATGCGGATGGTGCGGGCCTGATCGGCAATCGCGCGGGTGATGGCCTGGCGAATCCACCAGGTGGCGTAGGTGGAGAATTTGTAGCCGCGGCGGTACTCGAACTTGTCGACGGCTTTCATCAGGCCGATGTTGCCTTCCTGGATGAGGTCGAGGAACTGCAGGCCGCGGTTGGTGTACTTCTTGGCGATGGAGACCACGAGGCGCAGGTTGGCTTCGATGAGCTCGCGCTTGGCCTGCTCGGCGTCCATGTCGCCCTGGATGATTTCGCGCTGGGTGCGCTTGAGCTCCGGGAACGAGACTCCGGTTTCAAGTTCGAGCTTTTCAACTTCGCCTCTTACCGCGCGGGCCTGGCGGCGGTATTCTTTTTTTTGGTCTTCGCTGCGAGTGGCGTCGGCCTTGCGCTCGAGGTTCTGCGATTGGCGGTCGAGCGAGCGCATGCCGTCGACGGTTTTATTGACGCGGTCGATGAGGCGCTTGCGCTCGGCGTTGGTGAAACCGAGCTTGCGCATGGCCAGCGAAACGGCCACGATGGCCCGCGCCAAATTGCGGCGGGCGCGGCGGTGATCTTTGGGACGCTTTTTCTGCGAGACCGCGATGTATTTTTCTTCGAGCGCATTGGCCCTTTTATAGAGCTTAGCCATGGCGTCGATCTTGCCGGTAAAGTCGTTCAACCGGTTCTGCAGAATCTCGTCGGTGATTTCCTCTTCGTCGAAGGTGACGACCTCTTTGATGGAGCGCACACCCTTCTTGAGGTCTTCGCCCATGGCCAGCAGCTCGCGGATCACGATAGGCGAGCGCGACAGCGCCTTGAGCACGCGCAACTGGCCGCGCTCGATGCGCTTGGCGATTTCCACTTCGCCTTCGCGGGTGAGCAGGGGAACCGTGCCCATCTCGCGCAAATACATGCGGACGGGATCGTTGGTTTTTTCGAGTGCGCCGGGAGTGAGGTCGAGTTCAACGTCCTCACCCTCTTCGATGTCTTCGAACTTTTTATCGAGCGTGGCGGAAGGCAGTTTAGGGCCTTCGAGCACGTCGATGCCTTGACCGCCAATGGTGGTCAGCAGTTCGTCGAGGTCCTCGGGACTGTGCACATCTTGCGGGATCAGGTCGTTGACCTGGTCGTAAGTGAGATAGCCCTTTTCCTTGCCGGCATCGACCAGCTTTTTTATATCGTCGTACTTGTCTTCAAGAGCCAAGAGGTGTCCTCAAATTCTTCAATCCGCTCGCGCGGAGCGTGTGGTAATGTCTTTACAGGTGGGAATCTGGGGCAGCGCGGAGTTGTGCACCTAAGCACAAACTTATAGAGCTTAGCACATAAGTGCTGTCCGGTCTAGCGCCTGGCCTCAGTGGTTCCCTGCTCCTGCCGCTATCTCTAACTCCCCTAAATGCTTAGATGGCATTCACGGCATTTTTGTTTCAACATCCTTTCAGCCGTTTTTTCATTCGATTAAGCCCCACCCGGTTAAGCGGCATCGCCGCTTTCCGCCACCAGGCCGGGATCCATCAGCGCCCGCTTGATGCGTTCGAGCTCCCGCAGCAACTGGTTGCGTTGGATTGGGTCCCGGCCCTGGTCGGACTGCAGTTCCCGCAGGAGGCGCGCCATTTCCCGCTTGAGATGAATCTTGCGCAGGGCGCGGACGGCACGCTCCAGCAGCTCGGGCGTGAGATCTTCTTCTTCCTTCAAGAGGATCGAAGCCAGCAAGCGGCGATCTGACTCAAGCTGTGGCACTTCCATTACATCGGCAACTTCGGGTTCGGCATTGAGCAGCGCCTCGACCAGGGACTCGGTGGCCAGCCCGCGATGCAACCCCTCGCTCTGGAATGCGAACTGGGCCTGGCGGGCGGGGTCGAACTCTTCCTCTTTTGTAAAATCGCGGGCGCCGTCGCGGGCGGAAACGCGTTCTGCTCCGGGCCGCATCTGCCGCGCCGAGGCCAGGGCCCGGATCAGAATCTGCTCGGCGTCGGTAACCTGGGCTTCCGCCGGGGCTCTCAACGCAGACGTGGAGCGAGAGCCGGCCACATGCCGCAATTCCTGCCGCAACACCGCCGAATCGATGCCCAGCTTCTGGGCAATCTCGCCAGCCAGACTGTCACGCACAATCCGGCTGGGCACGCGTTGGATGTGCGGCAGCAGATAGTTCACTGCCTTCACTTTTGCGTCGGCATTGCGCGCGGGAAACTGCACCCGCGCACGCTCGATCAGGTAGTCAAAATATTTTTGCGAGTTTTTCAGCGCCGCGGCGTAGGCGTCTTTTCCTTTGCGCCGAATATAGAGATCGGGATCGAACCCCGGCTCGAGCGTAAGCACCTGGATTTTAAATTCTTCTTCCACCAGAAGGCCCAGCGTGCGCTCCGTCGCCTTGGCCCCAGCCGTGTCGGGATCGAAGTTGACCACGGCATTCTTGCTGAAACGCGCGAGCAGTTTCGCCTGCATCTCGGTGAACGCCGTGCCGGAACTGGCGATCACATTGTGAAATCCTGCCGCGTAGACGGAAATGCAATCCATTTGGCCTTCGACCAAGATGGCGTAATCGAGCTTGCGAATCGCTTCTTTGGCGTGGTCCAGGTTGAAGAGCACTCGGCCTTTGGAATAAATCCCGGTCTCTGGCGAATTCAGATATTTCGGACCAGCCTTGTCGTCGGTGGCCAGGGTTCGTCCGGTGAAGGCGATGATTTTTCCCGCATCGTTGGCGATGGGAAACATCACGCGGTTGCGGAACTTGGAGTAGATTGCGGAACTCGGCTTGCGGCCAGCGGCTTCCGGCTCCGGGGTGGAATCAAAATCCCCGCCCCTTCGGCTTTGCTCAGGGCTGGCCTGTCCGTCCAAAGAGCGGACGGACGAGGACGGGGCACCCTCGACGTTGTCAGAGTTGCCAGTGCTCTGGGTTGGCTGCCTGCTGAGTGCCGACGGCTGACGGCTGTCCTCCTGCTTCCACGAAAACAAACCGCTCTCCCGCAATACCTCTTCACTGAACTCGCCCTGCAGGCGGTCGCGCAGCAGAAAGCCGGAATCCGGGGCGTAGCCAATCTGGAAGAGTGCAATCGTCTCCGCGTTCAAACCGCGGCCAGTCAGATACTCGCGCGCTCGCGCGCCCTCGGGACGCTGCAGACATTCCTGAAAAAACGCGGCGGCCCGCGCTTGAACATCGAGCAACTGCGCGCGCAGCTTGGCTTCTTTGGCCTCAGTAGGGCTTGAGTACGCGGCCTTGGGCAGCGGGATGCCCAGCTTCTGGGCCACCAGCCGGACACTTTCAGGAAAGGTGATGTTCTCGATCTTCTGCACGAAGCTGAAGACGTCGCCGGAGACGCCGCAGCCGAAGCAATGATAAAACTGCCGCGTAGCATGAACCGAGAACGAAGCCGTCTTCTCGCCGTGAAACGGACAAAGCCCGGAATAATTCTGCGCGCCGGCTTTCTTCAGCTTGATGTAGTCGCCGATGATGCGGACGATATCGGCCTGCTGCTTCACCGTCTCTTTGAAATCGTCTGCGGGCATGGATGGATTGGCGGGATTCAGTGATCGACACTTCTCCCTTTGGAATTGTGAGCCTTAGTGCTCCTGATGGGAATATACCGGACGGTGATTGCTGTGGAGAAGCTGTGGAATACGCGGATGTCTCGTTGGCAGCGTAGGAAAAGGCAGGGGAAATGGCTTCTTCGGTGGCAAGCAGCGTGGATGGGGGTAGGGATGCTTCGACTCCGTATTATCGTCCTTCGGACGACAATACTGCGCTCAGCATGACAGTACCATTCGTACGAAGAGGACCTGCTGCTACTCACCACCCTTCCCGTCTGTCATGCTGAGCGGAGAAGGATCGTCCGAAGGACGATCCTTCGGAGTCGAAGCATCCCTACCAGCGCTACTGCTCTCCATCCACGGATACCATTCCTTGGCCAAGTCCAGCCAGTGCGGATTCCGCAGCTCGATCAGCGCAATCTTCTTCGCCCTGGACCATCCCTTTAACTGCTTCTCCCGCGCGAGGGCCAGGTGGACGTCGTCGTAAGACGCCCAGTACAGAAGGCGTTCCACATCGTACTTATTGGTGAAACCTTCCATTTGATGGAACTTGTGCTGGAAGACTCTCTTGTGCAGATTGCCAGTGAAGCCGATGTAGAGGGTTCCCGACAGGCTGCCCATGATGTATACGCAGTAGATTCGACGCTCTCTGGCAGTCATAGTGGGTATAGGGATGCTTCGACTGCGGAGGATCGTCCTTTGGACGATCCTCCTCCGCTCAGCATGACAAAGGTGAGAGATTCTGCCAGGAAAAGCTGTGACGCCGGTCACAAGCAAGAGGCACAGGTACCAGATCGGAACTGCCGACATTGCGGGGTCAAGTCTGGACAGAGCGGGAAGGTGGGTAGGGATGCTTCGACTGCGGAGGATCGTCCTTTGGACGATCCTCCTCCGCTCAGCATGACAAACCTAAACCCGCAACTCCACCACCGTGGCCCCGCCGCCGCCTTCGTTTTGCGGAGGCTCGGCTACTGACTCTACGTGGGGATGCTGCTGCAACGCCTGGCGCAGCGCTTTGCGAAGGATGCCCATGCCGCTGCCGTGGACCACGCGCACGCGTGGCAGGCCGGCCAGGAATGCACGGTCGACGAATTTTTCGACTTCGCGCGTGGCCTCGTCCACGTTATAACCGATGACGTTGATTTCCGACGGCGCATTCTGGCCCTCGTTTTCGAGGGAAACCGAAATTCCTCGCGCCCGCGCTGCCTTGAGCGGAGAATCGACAGCCCCGCCTGCGCTGACTGCTCCGCTTATCACTTCGGCGATATCGTCGCGGGCGATCTTCATTTTCATGGCGCCGACTTCCACTTCAAAATGATTGTCGTCGAGCTTGCGCGAAACTCTGGCCGCGCGTCCGGTCGACTTCAACTTGACGGTGTCGCCCGCGGAGACGTGCTTGACCACCTGCGGCTGCGCGTGAGGATCGCCCTGGTCGGCTCCGCTGGCGTGCGCGACCACGGTGGAATCGAACTGCTCGCGAAATTCGCGGCGTAACTTGGCGATGCGGCGCTCGGCATCTTTTGAAACTTTCTGCGCCGCCGCGCGATCCTGGATGGCGTTCACCGCTTCGCGGGCGTGGTATTCGAAGTCGCGGAGGACGCTCTCCAGTTTTTTCTCCATCTCGCGGAGCTTGGCCTGTTGCTCTTTTTTCCCTTCAACCGCTAGACGTTCTTTCTCGTGATCGAGTTCTTGCTGGCCCTTTTTCAGCCGCAGGCGCTCGGTCTCCGCCTCGCGCACCCCGGCATGAAGTTTGTCCAGAAACTCGCCCACATCGCGAGCCTGCGTACCCAGCCGGGCCCGCGCCGCTTCGATAATCGCGGGATTCAATCCCAGCCGCTGCGCGATGTTGATTCCGGCCGAAGCTCCGGGTATGCCCATCTTCAACTCGTAAGTCGGCTGCAACGTTGCTTCGTTGAAGCCTACCGACGCGTTAATCACGCCCGCGGTGTTCGCGCCGTAAACCTTCAACGATGTGTGATGCGTGGAAATCACGGTCATGCAGCCGATGCGGCCGAAGTGCCCGGCGATCGCGACCGCCAGCGCCGCGCCTTCCTCGGGATCGGTTGCCGAGCCCAGTTCATCGAGCAGCACCAGAGATTGCGCGGTCGCGGTGCGCGAAATTAAATCGATGTTGGTGACATGCGCGGAGAAAGTAGAAAGGTTTTGTTCGATCGATTGATAGTCGCCGATGTCGGCGAGCACCACATCGAACACCGGCATTTCGGCTCGATCGGCGGGAACCGGAATTCCCGACTGCGCCATCAGCGCCAGCAGGCCGACCGTTTTCAAAGTCACGGTCTTGCCGCCAGTGTTGGGGCCGGTGATCACGAGTTGCCGGCGGGTGCCTTCCAACTCCACCGTCACGGGGACAATAGTTGCACTCTTCGTTTTCAGGTTCCGCTCCAACAGCGGATGGCGGGCGTTGTGCAGAAGCATTCGCCTCGGCGTTTGTGCGCTCAACTGCACGGCAACGCAGTTGTAATCCTCGGCGAAGCGGGCCTTGGCAAACTGCAGTTCCAACTCGTCCAGCACGTGCAGCGCGGAGGAGATCGCATCCGCGTACTCGCCGATGCGCCGCGTCATCTCGAGCAGAATGCGGTGAATCTCCGACTGCTCTTCGTCGAAAAGCCGCACCAGCTCGTTGTTCTGCTCAATCGTCTCCAATGGCTCGACGAATACGGTTTGCCCGCTGGAACTCGCGCCGTGGACCACGCCCTGCACGCGCCGCTTCTGCTCAATCTTCACGGGGATGACGAAGCGCTCGCCGCGGATCGTCACCAGTTCATCCTGCACGGCGCCGTCCTGGGCGAGCCGCCGCAGGTAGCCTCGCAGCGATTCCTGAATCGACCGCCGCTGCTTTTCAATCTCGCGTCGAATCCGCGCGAGTTCGGGCGACGCGCGGTCTTCCAGCGTGCCGTCGGGTTGAATCTTGTTGCGGAACGATCGCAGGAATTCGGTGAAGTCCGCAACACACTCCGAAAGCGTCCGAACCCCGCGCCATTCCGAACCCATGTTTGCCGGCGGATGCAACGCGATCTCCCGCCACTCGGCGGCGCGGTCCACCACCAGCACAACATCGCGAATCTCCGTGGTTTCCAGGGCGGCGCCGGCGATGCGGGATTTGTCGATTAAGTCGCCGATGGCAATCAGTCCGGAAAACTCAAATCGCCCACCCACCCGCCGAAACTCGCGGATTTCCTGCGTCAACTCGTGCTGCCCGCTAATCCAGGAGACGTCGGTCGAAGGCACCAGCGCGGCAATCCGCGCCTGGCCCAGCGGCGAAGCCGCGTATCCGCGCAGCAGTTCGCGCAGCGCGTCGAATTCGAGCACGGGCGCGGAGCTATGACGCAAGGGCTGGGGAGACATCAGAATTCCATGGTACAGGAAGGCGAATACGCAGCCGGATTACCGAATTTTGCAGTGCCCGTCCTCGAAGAACCGCGGCCGGCTGATTTGGGCCGGCGCCTGAGAGGGGTGGAATCTTCAATCGAAAATTGGAACCCAGGATTGCAAACCGGAGATGGCCTTACGCTTTTGCCCCGGCCGCGCGGGCGGCATTCTCCCCCGGGACCGGCAATCGCACGGTAAACAAAGCTCCGCCTTCGGGCCGGTTCTGGCAGGTGATCTGTCCTTCGTGGTCCTGCACCACTCCGTACACCGCGCTCAGCCCGAGGCCTGTGCCTTTGCCAGTTGGCTTGGTGGTATAGAAGGGATCGAACACACGGTGCGGCTCGCGGATGCCGGGGCCGCTGTCGGCAAACTGCAGCACCACTTCGCGCTCTTGCCGCTGCGCGCTGATCCGCAGGCTTCCTCCACTCATTCCCTGCATCGCGTCGAAAGCGTTTGCCACGATCTGCACCGCCGCATGAAAGAGCTGGTTGCCATTGCCCCAAACTGGCGGAAGGTTAGGTTCAACCAGCGTTTCTACCCGGATTCGGCTATTATGCCGCTGCAGGGCCAGCATCTGCACGCTGCGCGGCAGCAGCACCGACAAATCCACCATCGTCTTCTCCGCCGAACTCTGCTGCGCAAAACTGAGCAGGCTCGATACCAGATCCCGCGTGCGCTGGGCCTGGCCCACAAGCTTGCGTACGAAACTGTCCTGCTCGCTGCTCAAGCGCTCCCGTGCCCACAGCTTCTCCGAATCGGTCAGGATTGCCGCCAGCGGATGATTGATTTCATGAGCGGCTCCGGCCACAAGGTGGCCCAGCGAAGCCAGCTTTTCTCTCTGTACCAGGTGGCTCTGCAGGCGCTGCTCATTCTCGAAGCTTCTCCGCGACTTCTCCAGCAGACCGATCAAGGCCTGATTCTGAAGATGCTGGCGCAAATAAATAAACCCGCCCAGAACCAGCATGGCGATCAGTACTGCGAACAACCGGAAGGTTCGCGAGAGTGCCGGGGAGTGGTCCCATCGGAACGTCCACAATCCCAGCAACGGCAGTGAAAGCATAGCCAGCATGGCCGCGCGCTGCGCAATCGCTCCCTGCCGGTAGCCGATTCGCGGCGGCGCCGGCTGCAGCTGCCACTGCCGCGCCGTCATTCCGGTCGCGGCTACCCAGGCGATCGTCCCCATCAACGGAATGTCGTAGAAGCTGCCCGAGTAGTAAGTTCCTCGCACCACCGCCCGGGCCAGAAACGGCGCCGTCACCGCATACATGGCGCTGGCCGCGCACAAATTAAGATACAACCGCCGCCACGCCCCCGCGCTGGTCCATGCCCCGTACGCCAGCAACCCCGCCAGCGCCACGCCCTCCGCTTCGTAGAGCACATCGTAGCGATGGTTGTAGGCTGCCACATTCAGCACCACGTACTGGTGCGGAAACACGATGAAGGCATACAGGAACATCCACCACACCAGCAGCATCAGGAAGTTCAGGGTGCTTAAATCAGTTCTCTGCTGCTCCTTGAGTTGGTCGGGACGGCGCGCCGCCGCCGCAATCATCGGCACCAGATGGAAAAACAGAATAATGTCGGCAAAATAGGGATCGGGGACCTCTCGTCGCAGCACAATCTCACGAAACGACCATGCCCCCTGGTTGAAAGCCCACAAGGACAGCCCAAATGCCATCAGTACCCAGAACCAGCGCTCTGGCCCCGGCCGCGAAGCCGCATTTTCCAGGAAAACCCCCGTCCCCGCCAACATCATCAGCAGGCCGAACAAGTCGGCAAACGCTGTCAGTCCTGTGCCCGGCCGCGCTACCAGCGACACCGCGGCAAACGCGAGCGTCATGGCTGCGGCCAGCCCAAACCAGCGATTCCGTGAGAGCAGATTCATCCATCTTCATTGTATGGAGATGTTTTGGACTCTCAGAGCAATTCTGGGAAGCAACGAGTTACCTCCGTCACCCAGTTTCCGGCCACACCCTGGCCACCCTCAGCGACCCAGTGCCAGAAACCCAGTCGAATCAGCACTCCTGCTAAAATTGCTCTCGGTGTGGAGCGGGCGTCTCCCGCGCCTTCCGATTCCCGATTGCCGCCACACTCAGAAACTCCGGTGCTCTATGGCGTTTCCCGTCACTCGCCTTCGCCGCCTTCGCCGTACTTCTCAACTTCGCGACATGGTGCGCGAAACGCGCCTCACTCCTGACGCTTTGGTCTACCCCATGTTTGTCTGCCCCGGCGAAGGTGTGCGCAAGGAAGTTCGCTCCATGCCCGGGGTGTTCAACCTGTCCGTCGATGAGGCAGTGAAGGAAGCGCAGCAAGTCCATTCGCTGGGCGTGCCGGCTGTAATTCTGTTTGGCCTTCCCGAAACAAAAGACGAAACCGCCACCGGCGCCTGGGACGAGAACGGCATCGTGCAGCAAGCCGCCCGAGCGGTCAAGCGCGAAACGCCGGGACTGATTCTGATGGGCGACGTTTGCCTTTGCGAATACATGTCGCACGGCCACTGCGGCGTTGTGAAAGCGTCGCCGGGCCCGCCGTCCCTCGTGGCGGCTGCCAGAGACACGATGGCCCGCGCGGTTGTGACCCAGCCCAATGAGAAGGCGCAAGTCATCGATGCGCTGGCATCGAAGCTTGCCGCTCTCGCCAGCCAGGTGGACTATGAAATCCTCAACGACCCGACGCTGGAACTGCTGGCCCGCACTTCCGTCTCGCTGGCGCGCGCCGGCATCGACATCATCGCCCCGTCCGACATGATGGACGGCCGGGTCGCCGCCATTCGCCGCGCACTCGATGCAGCCAGCTTCCTCAACACGGCCATTCTTTCCTACGCCGCCAAGTTCGCCTCCGGCTTCTACGGGCCGTTCCGTGAAGCCGCCGACTCCGCGCCGCAATTCGGCGACCGCCGGTCTTATCAAATGGACGGAGCCAACTTGCGCGAAGCCATGCGCGAAATCGAGCTCGACATCGAAGAAGGCGCCGACATGATTATGGTCAAACCGGCGATGCCTTACCTCGATGTGATTGTCGCCGCCCGGGCCCGCTTCGATCTGCCCCTTGCCGCCTATCAGGTCTCCGGCGAATACGCCATGATTGAAGCCGCCGCCCGCAACGGCTGGATCGAACGCGACCGCGTCATGATGGAATCTCTACTCAGCATCCGCCGCGCCGGCGCCAGCATCATCCTCACCTACTATGCCAAAGCCGCAGCTCGATTGCTGGCGTGAGTGGTAGAGCCGGCGAGTGCAGCGAGAGCCGTGTGGCAAGAGTCCGGATGCCGCGGACACTCCCTCGACAAGCTGGGCGCAAGCTCTGTCCGCGGCTTTGATCTTCCAGATGGCTCCGTCCATTCGTGATTCACGTCGGCACTAAATTTCAAACCAACGTAACCGCTGGCATTGCAGATGCTTATCTCCCTGCGAAGCCAGCGGCATTTCTAAGAACTCTCTCAGTTAGGAAACAATCTTCCGATTGGATTCGAGGTACAGGCAACCATGTCCAAAGCAACCATGTCGAAAGCAACAACCGCCATTGTGAGTCTGCTTTTCGCCGCGTACGTCTGCGCTTTTACTCGGCGGGTCTCGGCCCTGCCGGCCGCGAATGGCGTCGCCTGCGCTGTTTTTCTGGTTCTGGTTCTGGCTTTAACGGTGGCGGGGTTGGACTCGCGGCGGGCCCGGGGGCGAAGTACCCGGGGTCGAAGTAAACGGCTGCTGCGCTATGCGGCGCCGGCGCTGCTGCCTCTGCTGGTCCCGGCACTGTCGTGGGCAGGCCCTGGCTTGGCGACAGGTTTCAACGGCGTGACCACGACACTGCCGACCCCCGGCCTCACGTTGAGCGGGCCCGCCGGCGTGGCTGTGGACACCCTCGGAAATGTCTACATCTCGGACGGCCTCAACAACGGGCAGGTTGTGAAGGTGACCGCAGCCGGTGTTGCATCGGTACTGGCCTTCCCTGGCCTGAGCCCGGCTCTGAATAATCCCAGGGAAGTGGCGGTGGACGAATCGGGGAACCTCTATGTCGCTGACGGCGCCAACGCCCGCGTGGTTGAGCTTTCAGCCGGGGGCGTGGCCTCGGTGGTCAACACGGGCAGCCTGCTGGCCCAGCCGTTTGGATTGGCGCTCGACGCATCGGGCGACCTCTATATTTCTGACTCGCTGCATAACTACATCGTAGAAGTGCCTGCGGGCGGCGGGGCGGCGGTGCAGCTCGCCATTAGCGGATTGGGCACGCCTCTATTCACTCCATCAGGCCTGGCGGTCGACGTGTCGGGCAACCTCTATATCGCAGATAACAACAACAACCGCATTGTGAAGGTGACGCCGGGCGGGGTTGGATCGGTGCTCGGCATCAGCGGTCTGGGCACGCCTCTGAGCCATCCTCAAGATGTGGCCGTTGACGGACTGGGGAACGTCTACATCGCGGACGTCAACAATCGCATCGTGACTGTCACCCCCGCAGGCGTGGGCGCAGTACTGAGCACCGGGAGTGACACGCTTAGCAGCCCGGAAAGCGTAGCGGTGAGTGTGTGGGGAGCTGTCTATATCGCCGATAGCGGCAACAACCGGATTGTCGAGGCGCAGCCGTCGACGGTCGGCTTTGAGCACTTGCCGGCCGGAGCGGTATCGGGCACGACTCTGACCTTGCCTTTTACCGTTGGATTAGGCGTAACGCTCGGCAGCGTGCAGGCCTTCACGCAAGGCACTGCGGGCCTCGACTTCACCGTCGTCTCCGCCGGAACCACCTGCATATCCGGGGTAACGAATGCAGCCTGCAACGTGAATATACAATTTCTGCCCACCGCCCCGGGACTGCGCCGGGGAGAGGTCGTGCTTTACAACAACGCGACCCCGCCCGTCCGGATTATTGGCGTTCCCTTGTACGCAACCGCCGATGCGCCTCTGGCCACGCTCTCGCCGGGCACGGCCAGTGTGATCAACACGGGCGGGGTAGTCACTTCTTTCCCCTTTCAGATCGCGCTGGACGGGGCCGGCAACATGTACGTCGCGGACTACGAAGGCAGCAACGTCGTGAAAGTAGCAGCCGGCGGCGGCAGCGCGTCGGTCGTGAATACCGGCGGTTTCACCTTGAGCCTGGCTGCGGGCGTGGCGCTCGATGGAGCGGGCAACCTTTTCATCGCGGATCACGGCAACAGCCGCATCGTGGAGGTTACGGCCGGAGGTGTCGCCTCCGTGCTGAACATTACCGGCCTAAGCACGGGGTTGAGCCTTCCCGTGGCGCTGGCCGAAGATGCCGCGGGCAATCTCTATATTGCGGATTGGGAGAATGGCCGCATTGTAAAAGTAACCCCCGCGGGAGCAGGGTCGGTGTTGGCGACGGGAAGCTTTACGCTGGTTAGCGGCAGTGTCATCGGAGTTGCCGTGGACGCGGCGGGAACGGTCTATATCGCGGACCGGGACAACAATCGCGTCGTAAAGGTGACGGCTTCGGGCGCGGCGTCGGTGGTGGTGCCGGCCGGTATTACTCCTGTTCTGAACAATCCCCAGGGTGTGGGTATGGACGCCTTTGGAAACCTCTACATCGCCGACTCGGGAAATAACCGCATCGTGGAAGTCACGACCGCAGGAGTGGCGTCGGTGGTGCAGATGCCAGGCCTGACGGGCCCCTCCACAATCGGCGATCCTTTTGGGGTGGCGGTCGATGCCTCCGGCAATGTCCTCATTCCGGACTTCAGCAATAGCCGCATCGTGAAGGTGAGCGTTTCCGGCACAAGTCTGGCGTTTCCGAACACCAACGTTGGCTCGGCGAGCGCCCCGCAGACGGCAACCGTGACCAACATCGGCGACCTGCCGCTGGTCTTCGCCGCCAATCCGACCTATACGGCAAACTTCTCCGAAGATACTGGGGACACCAACCTGTGCGCCATGAGCACATCGCTCGATGCCGGGACGGTCTGCGATGTGTCGATCGAGTTCACGCCGCAATCGGCGGCCAGTCTCAGCGCCAGCATCGTGGTTACGAACAACAATCTCAACGTCAGCAATGCTACGCAAAGTGTCGCAGTCAGCGGTACCGGGATCAGCTCAGGAGACTCGACGCAGGTAGCGGTCTCCACCAACCCGACCAGTGTAAATATTGGACAAACGCTGACGGTCACAGCCATCGTGACCGATACGGCGGCCGGGCATACCGCGACCGTCCCCACCGGCGGCGTGACGTTCATGGATACGCTCGGATCGACCGTCGTGTCGCTGAATGGCGGCAATGCCGTCGCACTGAATGGGGCAGGGCAGGCGATTCTTACCGGAGTGACGTTGAGCGGCGCGGGCCTGCACACGATTACGGCCATTTACCCGGGCGTGAGCGGCGCGTTTCTGCCCAGTGCCGCTACCACCAGCGCCCTGGTGGCGGCCGTCCCGATTACGCCGACCATTAGCTGGACGCCGCCTGCAGGCCCGATTACTTACGGGGCGTCGTTGAGCGGCATTCTGAACGCCTCCGCGGCCAACGGGTCCACGGCCGTGGCGGGCAGTTTCACTTACACGGCTACGCTGCTGGGCGGCAGCCCCATGGCAGTCACCGGCACAACCGTGCTGGGTGCGGGCAGTTACACGCTGACCGCCGCGTTTACGCCCACCGACACCGCCGCGTACGCCTCCACCAGCGCCAGCATATCTCTGACCGTGGCCAAGGCGGCGCCGACGGTGACGTTAACCTCTTCCGCCAATGCGGTGATGGTGGCGACCGCCGTTACCTTCACCGCGACCATCTCTTCCCCGGCCAGCACGCCCAGCGGGTCGGTCAGCTTCTACGACGGAACCACATTGCTGGGATCGGGCACGCTGGCCCTGGGCGTGGCGACCTATACCACGTCGAGCCTGGCGGTGGGCGCGCATTCGATTACGGTAGCGTATGGCGGAGACAGTAACTTCTCGGCGCTGACCAGCTCAGCCCTTACCGAGACGGTGACGGCGGCAACGGCCATCACGACCAGCACCACGCTCACGGCCTCGCCCAATCCGCTGACCGACGGACAGCCCGCGACGCTTACCGCGACCGTGAGTCCAGCGCCAACCGGCAGCCCTGCCGGCACGGTCACTTTCTATAGCGGAACTACTTTGCTGGGTACAGGCACACTCAACGGCTCCGGGGTGGCAACGTTTACCACGAGCAGCCTGATTGTCGGCGCCGACAGCATTACAGCGGTGTATCCGGGCAATTCGGCATACGCAGCATCCACCTCCTCCGCCGTCAGCGAGACGGTAATGGCGTCCTATACCGTCACCGCTCCCACCACGCCCGTCCCGGTTGCGCCGGGAGGGGCCGTAACCATCAACATTGCGGTACCGCCCTTGGGAGGTGCATATGACAACGTAGTCACGCTCTCAGCTTCCGGACTTCCGCCGGGCGCAAGGGCGACGTTCGATCCTCCCACGGTGACGCCAGGCGGCGCGGGCGCGCAGACGGTGATGACGATACAACTTGCAGCCCTCACCGCGGACATTCCTGCCCAGCACAGGAGACTTCCGGTTGCGCCGTTCAGCCTGGCCTTCATCCTGTTTGGCGCCGTGTTGGGACGCAAGCGCATTCCCAGACCGCTGGTGCTGGTTCTAGTGCTCGCGAGTCTGGGAGTTACGGCCTCGCTGCTCACCGGGTGCGGTGGCGGTTTCGCGAATACTCCCTCTGCCACGCAGGCCGGAAGTTACACGATTACGGTTACGGGAACGAGCGGATCGTTCCAGGCCTCCACAACGGTGACGCTGGTGGTGCAGTGAAGAATGATTTTGATTCCGCGAACAAACATTCTGCGAACCAGACATTTTGCCAACCAGACTAAGGACTAAGGACAATGCGGAAAATAATGAAATCAATAAAGACAGTCGCTTTGCTTCTGCTGGCTCCCGGATTCGTCGCGGTGGCTCCCCGGTCCGCGAGTGCGCAGAGCGGTCCCTTCGTGGATGCGGGCGTCGAATATAACTATGTCCGCACCAATTCGCCAGCGGGAAGTTGCGGATGTTTTTCCTTGAATGGCGGCAGCGGCTGGGTAGCATTCAACTTCAGCCGCTCCATCGGCATCGTCGGTGAAATCGCCGGTCAGCACGCTTCCAACATCTCCAGCACCGGCGCCGACCTGACTCTTACCTCGTTTCTGGCAGGTCCCCGCGTCACCTGGAAGACCGGTGCAGGCCGCTTCGCGCCATTCGTACAAGTACTGCTGGGCGGAACTCACGCGAGTGGAACCCTGGCTCCCGGCGGCTCTGGGCTGCCGGGATCGGCGAACGCTTTCGCCATGACCGCGGGCGGCGGGCTCGATATCGGCCTCACCAGGCGCATCGCGCTACGAGCCTTTGAAGCCGACTATTATTTGACCAATTTCGATAACGGAGTGAATGACCATCAAAACAATCTTCGTCTCGCGGCCGGCGTGACCTTTCGGTTCGGCGGAAGCAGGTAAGAAACAAATAATCGGCGGGGGCCCGGTTCCAGAGGAGTTCCTCGCAACCAAGCCCGCCCGCGCGGTATCGCTCGCACCCTTCCTCCAAGTGCGAAAGGCGCTAAGCGCTCGGGGGGATCATGTTTGTTACATTCTGTGGGCGAGAGACAAGACCGCTTCCCGTTCGAGAAGCGGTCCGGTTCTGGCTTTCGCCTCGCGCGGTTGGGTGCGGTGATCGTTTTGCCTTCACGCTCACTGCGCCGGCGATTCGGGAGCCGGGGGTGTGGCCGTTGTTGGCGCGCTGGCAGTCACTTCCGGAGCCGTTGCCGCAGTGGTCTTCAGCGGCGCGATCTTCACTGTGGCCAGGATTGTTTCCAGCCGCGCGAAGATCTGCTCGCGGTCCACGTGCCTGGAGCCTTCCGGTTCGTTGCCCGCGGTGGCGACGCGCAGCGTGAACTCATAGCACGCACCGTTCTGGAAGACGTGGAAGTACTTCGCGTCGTCCTGGCGTGTGCCTTCGCCCGCTATATTTTCCGCCGAATGCAACTCCAGGTCGCCTATCATTAACTTCGAGGCCGCTAGTTCCGAGACGGGAGGTCTCGAAATAGCAACGTCCGAGGTCGTCTGCGGTGCCGGGATCGACTGCGGCACCGCGAACTCGCTGCACTCGCCGGCGGTGAGGCTCTTGTTGACGCTCACGTTGAAGAATGCGGAAGCGAGATCGGTATTGGGGTACAACGTTTCGGGAAGAACGACCGCTGCCAGCGCGACTCCGCCGGGTTGCACGAAGTCCATGGGAACGGCGCCGGATGCGACTGCGGTGTTCGCGGCTTCGCCGGTCTCCAGCGCGTACTTGCGCGGATACTGGAACGAGATGCCGGTGGATTTGTCGGTATAGGTCACGTTCGCCGGCCGCTTGCGTACAACCTTCTTTGGCGCGGGCTGGCTGACAGCTTGCGTCACCGGAAGGGCTTGCGCGGTCGTGTTGCTTGCTGTAATTGGGTTGAGGGGCGGCGTGGTTGCGGACTGGTTTGTTGAGCTTACCGGATTCGGTCTGTCGCTGGAGCATCCGACGGCCAACGAACAGGCGATCAGGAGCGCCGCGAAGAGCAGCGTGCTGGCGGTTGTTGCGAAAGTGGTGTTCTCGTAGGCGGTTTTGTTCAGGTTAGCGTTGGCGGAATTTCCTTTACCCCGAGCAACGGAATCAAGGGTTGATGGGGCGGTGCGAAATAAGTTGATGCGGGTCATGGTTGTCACCTCCTGCTGCTGAGCAGCGCCGGTGATAGTGCACGGCACGCGCCAGTGCGCGGGGCATTGATTTTGCTGGGGTTAGCGCATGGATCGCCTATTACGGGCGTGGTTCGGCGGACACGATGTGGGGCGCGGGACACAGGCAGGAGCGATCCGTGGGGATGAGCAGTTACTAACCTTCTCTGCGTGATCTGTAATGGCCTCCGGCATTTGGCGGACAGGAGTGTCCGCCCCACACGAGCCTGGGGGCTCTCTCCACACAAACCTACGCGGAGGCGATGCGGCGGATCAGGTCTTCTTGTTCTGTTTTGCTTTCGGCCCCGATGGTGAAGGCGTCGAGCACGCCTAACGACAGGGCGTAGCGCAGGGCTTCGTCCTGCCGGTTGCGCAGGTCTCCCTGGCCTAGAATCTTCATGCCGACCACGGCTTTGCCTGCGGCTTTCATCTCCTTCAGAACGCCGAGCACGGTTTGAGGATCGGCATCCATATGCGAGCCGATGGGATTCATGCGGGCGAGATCAATCTCGACCCAGGGCGATTTCGCGGCCGCGCGCAGGGCTTCGATGCTATGGCAGGAGCAGCCGTGGGCGCGGATGACGCCCTTTTGTTTGGCTTCGGAGAGAACGTCCATCACGCCGCGGAAACGATCGGTCCAATCGGCTTCGGTGACGCAGTGCATGAGGCAGACATCGAGATAATCCACGCCGAGCTCGCGGCGGAAGCGGTCGAGATCGGCGCGGGCGGCGGCGGGATCGCGCGCCCAGGTCTTTGTGAGCACGGTGACTTTGTCGCGGGGCACGTGTTTCAGCGCCTCGGCCACATGAGGATGGCTTCCGTAAGAATCGGCGGCGTCGAAAAAGCGCAGGCCGCGGTCGTAGCCGTTGAGCAGAAGATTGGAAAGGCCGTTGACGCCGAGCGCGGTTTGATTCGAGTGGTGGCCGGAACCGACTGTGCCCGTGCCCATGGCGAGGCGGCTGGTCCTGATGCCGGTGCTGCCGAGGGTGATTGTGTCGTACGCGTTGAACTTGGTGGGCAGCGGCGGAAGCGCGAGCCAGTTGGTGGCGAACGCCGTGGCCAAAGTTTGGGAGCCGAGCCAGGCGGCTCCGAGGCCGGAGGCGGAGCGGACGAGGAATTCGCGGCGGTGCATGGGGACCTCCTTGGTTTGGAATACGAGGCGCGCCGTTCGAGTAAGAGTAGCTGATAGCGGGTGGGGATGGCAACGGGGTTGGATACGTTGAGTTGCGGGAGTATCCGGTTTTCCAATCGCAGCGAAATCCGAGTCAAAGGCGGCGGACAGGAGTGCCCGCCCTACACTCGCGAATGTTAGAACTGATTGCGGAAAGATTCGAACTCGCGCTGCAGTTCAGTGATTTCGTTGCGCAGGTCGGCGACCTGCTGCTCGAGGCGGGCGATGCGGGCGGCGCCGGCGGTCCGAACGGCCTGGTCGTTCGCAGACAGCGCGGACGGCGCCGAAGGCGCGGGCTCCGGATCAGGAGCGGGCGAGTTCGGATGTTGGTCATCGTGGGCGCGCGCCGCATCGGTTGCCGTTGGTTGGCCGGAGAGCAGGTGCATGTAGCGCGATTCCTTGGTACCGGGCTGGCGCGGCAGCACGGCAACCAGCGGCGGCCGGCGCTGAATGAGGCGATCGAGGGCGGAGTGAACATCCTCGAGAGCGTCGAAGTGGTAGAGGCGCTCGGCGCGGCCGCGAAGCTCTCCGGGAGTTTGCGGGCCGCGCAGCAGCAGAACGCAGAGCAGAGCGGTTTCGCGGCGGTCGAAGTTGAAGACCTCCTGCAGGCGGTGCTCATACTTGGTGACCCGGTTGTCGGCGCCGGAGGCGGGGCCGGAAAGGCGTTTTTCCTGCAAGGCGGCGAGCGCCTGGCGGATAGCATCTTCGCTGAAGGAGGTCACCGGTTCGCGATTGTTTTTCTGGTTGCAGGCATTGACCAGAGCATGGAGCGAAAGGGGATAGTAAGCGGGAGTGGTGATGTCCTTTTCGATGAGCGAGCCGAGCACCCGGGCTTCGACGTCAGTGAGAACGAGATCCAAGAAAGCTCCCGTCGGGAAGATTGCCGCGAGAGAATTGTACTGCACTCATGTGAAAGGAGGGACGCGGTGTGCTGATGGGCTGGGCGATTGGGCGAGATCGTGAAGGCGGATTTGTCTTGCGGGATTCGTGGCGGCGCAAGATACTTCTTCTTCATTTTGGTTTTCGGATTTTGATTTCGCGATTTTGACTTTGCCGATTTCATTTTGCTGATTTCCTTCTTGAAGCCGGTGTTGGCGGTGGCGGCCCTGGTGTTTTTTCAAATCAGGTTCGGGTCGGCGACGTTTGCGCGCGCGCGGCTGGCAGGACTGGGCCTCGAAAGATTGGAGCGATTCGGAAAATACCTGGCTGTCCGCAAATCGTTGGCTGCGCTGGTGGTGGGACTCTCGGTGTTTGTGATTCGCGGGGCGGGAGCGCTGGTTTCGGGCATTCCCCTGCCGCGCTATCACGACGAGTTCAGCTACCTGCTGGCGGCGGACACGTTTGCGCATGGACGGCTGACCAATCCCACACATCCGATGTGGGTTCACTTCGAAACTTTTCATGTGATCTGGCAGCCGACATACGCGTCGATGTATCCGCCGGCGCACGGGCTAATGCTGGCGCTGGGGCAGTGGCTGGGAAATGCGTGGCTCGGGCAGTTGCTGGCGGCGGCGCTGATGTGCAGCGCGTTGTGCTGGATGCTGCAGGGATGGGTTCCGGCGAAGTGGGCGCTGCTGGGCGGACTGCTGGCGGCGGCGCGGTTGGGATTGCTGAGCTACTGGACGAACGGATACTGGTGCGGATGCGTTCCGGCGCTGGGAGGAGCGCTGGTGTTGGGTGCTCTGCCGAGAATAACGCAAAGCACGCGAGGCGGCATGAAATGGAGTCACGCGGCGTGGATGGGGTTGGGTCTGGCGATTCTCGCGGACAGCCGTCCGTATGAAGGGCTGGTGTTGAGCGCAGCGGTGGGGTTGGCGCTGATTGTGTGGATGGTCTGGGGGCGGCCTGGGCTCGGAATTCTGTTGTGGCGCGTCGTATTGCCTGTCGTGTTGGTGCTGGCGCCGGCTGCGGCTTGGACTTCTTTTTACTATTACCGAGTGACGGGCAGTCCGGTGCGGATGGCGTATGAGATCAACCGGGAGATGTATGCGCCGGCGCGGTACTTCGTTTGGCAGCACGAGTTGCCGCAGCCGGAATATCGTCATCCGCGCATGGGCGCAGTGTACAGCATTGAGCTACAGCAGTTCCGCGAGAGCAAAACCTGGATGGGATTTCTGCACCTGAGCTGGCTGAAGATCGAATATTTCTGGCGAACTTTTCTGGTGATGCCCCTGCCGCTGGTGCTGGTGGCTTTGCCGTGGGCGGCGCGGGACAGAAAAACGCGCGTGCCGTGGCTGATTGGTGTGGCATTCGTGGCTGGGATCGCGGTGGAAACGTGGGCGTATCCGCACTATTGGGCTCCGGCGATTGCGCTGCTGTATCTGCTGTTGGTGCAGTGCATGCGGCACTTGCGGCTGTTTTATTGGCGGGGAAAACCGGCGGGTCTGGCGTTGCTGCGGGCGGTTGCGGTGGTTTACGTGGGGACCGTTCTGTTGAGGGCGGGGCTGGCGTTTCTGCAGGTTCATCCCGAGCACGATTGGCAGATGGGCGACATGGACCGGCAGACGATTGTGCAACAACTGCGAGCTATGCCTGGCCTGCACGTGGTACTGGTAAAGTATGCGGCGGATTTCGATCTGGATCGCGAGTGGGTGTACAACGCGGCGGATATTGATGGATCGAAGATAGTCTGGGCGCGCGACATGGGGGCTGCGGCGAATGCGGAGTTGCTGGCTTATTATCCGGGGCGGAGATTTTGGTCGGCGTATGCGGACGGATCGCCGCCGCGTGTGGAGGAGTACCGCGCGGGAGGGCCGTGAACAAGTCCGGTCTAGAGAAAGCAAGGTCGAAATCAAAGGCGGCGACAGCAGCGTCCGCCCTACACGTGACGACATGCAGGTTAGTTGCGCGAGTGGGACTTTGGGATAGAGCGCGCTCCGGCTTGGTATATAGTTCTGTTCTGCGATCTCGTGGTCGCGAGCGGAGGCAAGAAGCTCATGCGCCTGCTTCTTAATTGGATACTGAGTGGACTAGCAGTGTGGATTGTTTCGCGAGTGGTGCCGGGGATTTACGTGAGCGGCCCGATTGCGGCGCTGGTCGCGGCACTAGCGATTGGCTTTGTGAATGCGACCATCGGCCTGGTGCTGAAAATTCTTACCTTTCCGTTGACCTTGCTGACGCTGGGGCTGTTCTGGTTTGTGATCAACGCATTGATGCTGAAGTTCGCCTCGGCACTGGTGCCCGGGTTTCAGGTACATGGATTTATTGCCGCGTTTGTGGGCGCGATCGTGCTCAGTTTGGTGAATATGCTGTTGAAGTGGATGGTATATCCGGTACGCGAGAACCGCTACTAGCTTGCCTGTGGTGAAGCTCGCGTACCGCATGCCTCAAGCAGGTTCTACGTTGCGGGCTTGCGCGGTTTGAGCGATTCCCAATCCTTCTCGCTCAACATGCGTCCGAGAGTGCTGAATTCCCCTGCGCCTTGCAGAAATTCTCCACCATCCATGCGAATGACCTCGCCGTTGATGTATCCGGAGTGGTCGCTTACGAGAAATGCGGCCAGGTTCGCAAGTTCCTCGAGGGTCCCGAAGCGATGCTGGGGATTGCGATCGAGAGCGAGTTTCTCGAGCTCGGGACGAGGCAGCACGCGAGAGAATGCGCCCTGCGTGGGAATCGGGCCGGGCGCGATGGCATTCATGCGAATGCCGCGATCTCCCCACTCGACGGCGAGGCTGCGCATGAGCGCTTCGACGCCTGCCTTGGATACCGCGGAAGGGACCACGTAAGCGGAGCCGACCGGAGCATAAGTAGCGGAGATGCTGAGGACGGTAGCGGCGTGGCGGGCGGCAAGCCAGCGGCGTCCGCAAGCTAGAGTGGCGTGCAGCGTTCCCATGAGCACGATGCCGATGACCGACTGGAAGGCGCGCGGCGAAAGCTCTTCGGTGCGGGCAATGAAGTTGCCGGCGGCGTTGTTGACGAGAATGTCGAGCGGGCCGGCTTTCCAAACGGAGTGGATGAGGGCTTCGACAGATTCGAGATCGCGGACGTCGCAGGGCAGCGCGTGGATGCGTCCGCCGGTGGATGTGGCGAGTTCGGCGGCGGTGGTTTTGAGCATATCTTCGCGGCGGCCACAGATGTAGATTTCGGCGCCGAGTTCGAGGAAGCGCTGTGCCATGGCCTTGCCCAGGCCGGTGCCGCCGCCAGTAATGAGGGCGCGCTTATTTTGCAAAAGATCGTTGCGAAACATGAAAGCTCTCCAAGGTGCTACAGCAAAGTGCTGGGTAGCTCGATTCGGAATGAAAGATTATATGGGTTCAAGCGCCGGGATGGACTGAGCACTTCCCGTCCGGCGATTGCGTGGTGGCGGTTCTTGTGCCGCGCCGCGGCTGATCCTGCGGTAAACTGCACTCGATGTCCTCCCTGAACGATCAACTTGGATTTAGTTTTCGACCGCCGGAGCGGAGGGTGTGGGCGGTCCGCGAATTGGTGGCGGCGGTGCGCACGCATGTGGAGCGGGAATATGCCGACGCGTGGGTGGAAGGAGAAGTTTCGAATTTTCGCGCGCCGGACTCAGGACACATGTATTTCACGCTGAAGGATGGTGCGGCGCAGATTCGGGTGGTGATGTTCCGGTCGGCAGCGCGGTTGTTGCGATTTCGTCCGGCGGATGGAATGCAGGTAGTGGTGCGTGGGAGGGTGACGATTTATGAAGACCGCGGCGAGCTGCAAATTGCGGCCGAGTATATCGAGCCCAAAGGCGCGGGATCGGCGCAAGTTGCGTTTGAACAGCTCAAGGCAAAGTTGCAGGCTGAGGGATTGTTCGCGGCCGAGCGAAAAAAAACGATTCCGCCGTTGCCGGCGCGGATTGGGGTGGTGACTTCTCCGCAGGCGGCGGCTTTGCGCGACATTCTGAATATTCTGCAGCGCCGGCATCGCAGCGCGAACGTGGTGATTTATCCGGCGCAGGTGCAGGGCGAGGCTGCGGCGGGAGAAGTCGCTGCCGGCGTGCGATATTTCAATCAGGCCCGAGAAGTTAGGGTGGAAGTGATTATCGTGGCGCGCGGCGGAGGGTCGGCAGAGGATCTGGCAGCGTTCAACGAGGAGGCGCTGGCGCGGACGGTGGCGGCGTCAGAGATCCCGGTGATCGCGGCGGTGGGGCACGAGATCGATTTTACGATTGTGGATTTTGTCGCGGATCTGCGGGCGGCTACGCCTTCGGCGGCAGCGGAACTGGTGATCCGGTCGCGGCAGGAAGTGGAGAGTCATGCGGAGGCGCTGAACGAGCGACTGGTGCGCGGGATGGAGCGCCAACTGCTGGAGGCGCGTCATGCGCTGACGCAACTGGCGCAGCACGGTGCGTTTGCGCACATGATGGATTTGATCCGGCAGCGGCAGCAGAAGCTCGACGATATGACGTACCGGCTGGAACGGGCGGAGCGGCAACGGCTGGAACTGATGCGGCGCAAATGGGAGAAGGTGTCAGCGACGGTGCGTCACTACGATTTGCGGCGGGTGCTGGCGGGAATGCGGCGGGAGCTTGAGGGTATGACGGGAGCACTGGCGGCGGGAATGCGCAACTTGCTGTTGCAGCATCGAGTGCGCGCGGAGAGGATGACGACCGCTTTGCAGACGCTTTCGCCGGTTGCGATTCTGGAACGCGGATATGCCCTGGTGCTCGATGCGTCGGGAAATTTGCTGAAGGATGCGGCCAAGGTGAAGCCGGGCGACGAAATCACGGCGCGGCTGGCCCGGGGGAAGATTGAGGCTACGGTGAAAAAAGTGGCCGCGGATCAAGACAGCGGCAGCCGGGAGAAAAAGCGGCGGTGAAAGTGGGCGGGGCATTGGGCGGATAAACCACGCAGGGGCAAGAAGATCGGCGAGAGCAGGAGCAAAGAACATTGAGACGGCGCTGCATAAGGCTGCATTAGAATGTAGATGGGGAGCGGTCGAATTCGCATCTGGAGAGATCCGGTGACGCAGCTACTAGCGCAATGGCCGAGAGTGTTGTTGACTGGGCTCGACATTTTGCTGGTGGCGGCGCTCATTTACCAGGTGCTGGTGATGATTCGGGGTACGCGCGCCGCGCCTATGCTGGCGGGGCTGGCGGTGGTGGGGCTGGCGTTCTATCTGGCACGCATTGGCGAACTGGTTACGTTGAACTGGCTGGTCAGCCATTTGCTGCCGTACGTGGTGTTCGCGCTCATCGTGGTATTCCAATCGGAGATTCGTCACGTGCTGGCCGATCTGGGAAGACGCCTGAGTTTTATGCGCGGGTCGGCCTCAGAAAGCGATTCCTATGACGACGTTGTTCTGGCGGCGAATTTGTTTTCGCAGCACCAGACGGGCGCGCTGATCGTGATTGAGCGCGAGATTGGATTGCGCACGTATGTGGAGAGCGGCGTGCCCATGGATGCGCGATTGTCGTATGACCTGCTGGCCACAATTTTCCGGCCGAGTGCGCCGCTGCACGACGGCGCCGTCATTATTCAGAAGGACCGGATTGCGGCTGCGGCGTGCTTCCTGCCGCTGTCGATGAATCCGGTGCTCTCGACGCAACTCGGGACGCGGCACCGCGCGGGCATTGGGATTACCGAGGAGACCGACGCGCTGGCAGTGATCGTGTCGGAAGAAACCGGCGGGATCAGTTTGGCGAGCGGCGGCAAGATTGAACGTGACCTTACGGTAGAACAGTTGCGGGAGATGCTGAGCAGCGAGCTGCGGCGCTACATTACGCCGGTGACGCTGCCCACTGCGATAGCCACCCGCGACGAGTCGGATGGCACGCTGGAGTCGCCGTTGCGCGCGGGCGGGCCCGGAGGCGCGGATGCCGATTCCGCTTCGGAAACGGAGGGCCCGCTATGATCAGTTTCTTCCGCCGTTATGTGCTGCATAATTTCGGGCTGAAAGTGATCTCGCTGCTGCTGGCGACCGGCTTGTGGCTGGCCGTCTCATCCGATCAGGAACCGGCAGAAGTGGCGTTGCATGCGCCGATTGAGTTCCAGCACGTTCCCTCGTCTCTGGAGATCAGTTCGGTGGCGATCCCCGAGGCGCAGATTCGCGTGCGCGGACCGGAGCAGATGCTCAACCAGTTGCGCTCCGGCGACGTGCGGGCGGAGATTGAATTAGGCGACGCGCAGCCGGGAGACCGGACGTTCGATTTGACCGCGCAGCAGATTCGCCATCCGCGGGAAGTGAGCGTGGTGCAAGTGGTGCCGGCGCAAGTGCATTTGAGCTTCGATACGCGAACCACACGGGAGATTGAGATTCACCCGCGGGTGGTTGGAAACTTCGTGGCTGGCGAACAGATTACGCAGGTGCTCGTGGAACCGGAGAGGATCACCATCAGCGGCCCGAAACATCATGTAGAGATGGTAGAGGCGGCGACCACCGATCCGGTTGACGCTTCCGGAACCAGAACGCGGGCGACATTTGTTACCAGTAGTTATGTGGCGGATCCGCTGGTGCAGGTGGTGAACCCGACGCCAGTGCGGGTCACCGTGGTGGTGGAAAAGACCGGGTCTGGGCGTTAAGCTGCGCGCAAGTTCCAGTCTTCCTCATTTATCATCCTTTAATATCATCCCGAGTTAGGGCATCTGAGTTAGGTCACCCCGAGATGGTTGTTCGTGGCGAGTCTCTTCGGATTTTTCCTTATGAGCCAGCACACAAGGCAATTGTTCGGCACAGACGGCATCCGCGGCGTGGCTGGCGAGTTTCCGTTGACGGCCGAAAGCACCTACTTGATTGGACGTGCGCTGGGGCATGATTTGGTGCGAACCACGCGGGCAGCGCAGGCGGTGATTGGCCAGGACACGCGCGAATCGAGCGAGTGGATTGCGGACCGCGTAGCGGCGGGGTTGGCGGCGGTGGGTGTGGAGGTGCACAGCGCGGGAGTGATCACCACGCCTGGAGTCGCGTATTTGGCGCGCTCACGCGGGTTTGCGGCGGGAGTGGTGATTTCGGCTTCGCACAATCCGTGGACGGACAATGGGATCAAAGTTTTTTCTGGCGACGGATTCAAGCTGACCGATGCGCGGGAGTTGGCGATTGAAAAAGAAATTTTCGCGCTGCTGCAGAATCAGGCAGCGGCGGACGATACGGCGCTGAAGATTGCGGGGCCGTCTCTGCCGGGGGAAGCGGAATTGCGGCAGGCCTACATCAAGTCGCTGGCGGGGAGTGTGTCGTCAGACTTGAGCAAGCTGCGCGTGCTGGTGGATTGCGCCAATGGAGCGGCGACCGCCGAGGCTCCGGAGTTATTTCGAGGCGCTGGGATTCTGGCGACGTTTACGCATGTTTCGCCGAATGGGAGAAATATCAATGACGGTTGCGGAGCGCTGCATCCGGAGACCGTCGCGAAAGCGGTTGCGGAATCGCGCGGAAAGTTTGATCTGGGTGTGACGTTTGACGGCGATGCGGACCGCGCCTTGTTTTGCGACGACAGCGGGCGCGTGGTGAATGGCGATGGCGTGCTGCTGCTGACGGCGCGCGATTTGCAGGCGAGAGGGAAATTGGCTGGGTCCACCGTGGTGGCGACCACAATGTCGAATATGGGGCTGGAGATCGCGTTGAAGAAGGCCGGCATTCGGATGCTGCGCGCGAACGTAGGCGATAAATATGTGCTGGAGGAGATGCTGAAGAGAGGAGCGACGCTGGGCGGGGAGCAATCGGGGCACGTGATTTTCCGCGATGGCGACGCGACCACAGGAGACGGTTTGCTGACCGCGCTGCGTGTGATGGATGTTATCGTGCGCAGCGGGCGCTCGCTGGCGGAACTGGTGAGCGATCTGAAAGTGTTTCCGCAGAAAATTCAGAATGTGCGGGTGCGGGAGAAGATTCCGTTTGCGCAGGTGCCGGGAGTGCAGGCCGCGATTGACGCGGCTGAGCGCGAGCTGGATGGCAATGGACGCGTGGTCGTGCGGTACTCGGGGACTGAAGCGCTGGCGCGGGTGATGGTGGAGGCGGAATCAGACGTGAAGATGCAGACGCTTACGGCGGGGATTGCGGGAGAGATTCAGAAGGCGTTGGGAGTGTGAGGATGGTCAGTCGGGCGTTCCGCCATGAGCCCCGCACTCGCCCGTTGTCTAGTTTGTTCGGGCTTAGCAAGAATCGGGTTGGGTGCGGAGCCAGCGAATCATGTGCGGGTAGGGAGGAGCGGAGATTGCCGCGGCGCGGGTGGAGTCAAGGGTGAGGCCCATCCATTGCAGCAGCGGGACGCCGGCGTTGCCGTCGCGGTAGATCTGGATGAGGGATGCGGCGGAGCCCTTGTAGCCGGCGGGATGGAAGACTATTTCTGGCGCGAGCCCGAGATTGACGGCGGCGGCGTAGGACCAGGTCTGGGCCGCGATCTCGTCGCCCATGTCGGAGCCCGCATTCGACCCGGCGGCGGCGCGCTGCTCGGGCAGCATAGTGGCAAGATGGCCCGCTTCGTGGAGGAGATCACCGGGGTAGAGCAGACGTTCGGGGTCGACGATGAGGCCGCCCGGCGCCAGCGTGACGCCGGGCAGGAAGGTGCTGGCGCCGAGGGGCGCGAGGCGAACGGTGAGGCCGATCTGCCGGAGCCAGTCGAGGATAAGAGTTGCAGTGGGGGCAAGCATCGACCTTGAGTTTAGCGCGCTAAGCGGCTGGTAGGCATAAGCGGGCTTGGGGAGTGGGCTTGGTGCGGACACGAAGCCGCGGTTCCGGACGCGATCATTGGTGAGGTGCTGGCGAGGCTATCGCCGATATTCGAGTGACCCTTGGCGCCAGCGTTGTCGGACAGGGGTGTCCGACAACACGAACCTTGCTGCGCCTTACTAATCCAAGTCCCTCCAGTTCGGGCCTATGCCCATTTCCACGAGCAGCGGGACTGCCAGGGCCTGAACCTTTTCCATCTGCTCGCGGACCAGCGTCTGCATCGTGTCCACTTCTTTTTCGGGGACTTCGAAGACCAGTTCATCGTGAACTTGCAAAGTCATTCTTGATTTGAGTTTCCGTTCCTGCAACGCCGCGTCGATGCGGATCATGGCCACTTTGATCAAATCTGCGGCGGTTCCTTGCAGCGGGGTGTTTACCGCTGTGCGCTCGGCGAAGCCGCGCTGGTTGGCGTTTTTGCTGTTGATGTCGGGGATGGGGCGGATGCGGCCGTGGAGGGTTCTTACTTTCAGGTCGCGGCGGGCTTCTTCCAGCGTTTTGTCGATGAAGGCGCGCACGCCTTTGTACTGCTCGAAATAGTTTGCGATGAATTGCTTGGCTTCGGCGGGCTCGATGCCGAGTTGCTGCGACAGGCCGAAGGCCGAGAGACCATAGACGATGCCGAAGTTGACGACTTTGGCCTGTCGGCGATGGTCGGACGTGACCATGAGCGGCGGGACTCCGAAGACTTGCGAGGCGGTGAGGGTGTGAATGTCGTCGCCGCGGCGGTAGGCTTCGACCAACAGAGGATCGCGGGAGAAGTGGGCTAGCAGGCGGAGTTCGATCTGCGAATAGTCGGCGGTTAGAAGAACGTGGCCGGGCTCGGCGATGAAGGCGGCGCGGATGCCGCGTCCGAGTTCGGTGCGGATGGGAATGTTTTGCAGGTTGGGATTCGCCGAAGAAAGACGACCTGTGGCCGTGCCGGTTTGGCCGAAGGTGGTGTGGAGGCGTCCGGTGGCGGGATTGATGAGCGCGGGCAGAGCGTCGACGTAAGTCGACTTGAGCTTGGTGAGCTGGCGGTAGTCAAGCACCATGCGCGCGATGGGATGCTCTTCCGCGAGATCTTCGAGCACATCGACGGCGGTCGAAATTGCGCGGCCCTTGCCATACTTAAAGGGCTTGGGCAGGTTGAGCTTGTTGAAGAGGATGTCGCCGAGTTGGCGCGGTGAGCTGATGTTGAACTCGGCGCCAGCGATCTCGAAAATCTCCTTCGCTTTAGCGGTGCTCTCGCGCTCGAGTTCGGTGGACATCTGCGCGAGCGCGCCGGTGTCGATCTTCACGCCAGCTTGTTCCATGCGGGCGAGAACGGGAACGAGCGGCAGGTCGATTTCTTCGTAGAGCTTCAGCAAACCGGCCTGTTCAACTTCATCGCGCAGCGCAGTCGCGAGACGTCCGGTTATGTCGGCGGATTCGGCGAGGTCGCCGCCGAGTTTGAGATTGAAGCGGCGCAGGGCGACGTCGGGCAGGCGATGCGAAGAATACGTGGGGTCGAGCAGATAGGAGTAAAGCATGGAATCGTGGCGGACGCCGCAAATCGCTGTGCCCGTGGGCGCGAGGGCGTGGAGGGCCGACTTGTAGTCGTGAATGGCTCTTGGGAGTTCGGGATCGGCGAGAGCCGCGCGAAGGTTCGACGCGGCTTCAGACGAGTCCAACGGCAGAGTCGTGGCCGAACCGGCAGCCGCCGATATGGCAACTCGGAGAGTGGGCTTGTCTGGAGCGGCGGACGGCGATGCGTGGATGAGGGGCAGCATGGGCGCGCCGTCCGCCGGCACGTCGTTGATTTCGTCTTCCTCTTCCGCCTCTGTGGTGTCTGACTCCGGTTGCTCGATCGCAATTGCGAGCGCAGCGCCGGCGAAAATGGAACGCAGCACACTCTCGACATCCGCGGCTGATTTTGCTTCCGCGTAGTGCGACTCGGCGACCTCGACGACGGGCAACAATTCCTTCAGCAGGGAAGTGAATTCGAGTTCGGTGAAAAGCTGGCGCAGCAGATCGAGATCGGGTTCGCCCGCGCGCATGGCGTCGACATCGAGTTCGACAGGAACATTGGCATCGATGGTCGCCATGCTCTTGCTGAAGAGAATGGTTTCGCGATTGTTCTGCAGCGACTCGCGGTAGGTTCTCTTTTCCACTTCGGCGGCGCGTTCGAGTGCCTGCTCGACGGTGCCGAAACGCTGGATGATTTCAACCGAACCCTTGTCGCCGATGCCGGGCGCTCCGGGAATATTGTCGATGGCGTCGCCGCGGAGCGCCATCACATCGACGACGCGGTCGGGCGGCACTCCGAGAATTTCTTCGACCTTGGCGGCGTCGCAGATCAAGTTGTCTTTGGGTGGATTCAGGATCAGAACTCTGTCGTTGACGAGCTGCATCATGTCTTTGTCGCTGGAGACGACGTAGACGGAATGCGAAGCCGCCGCAGCCTTGCGGGCGAGGGTTCCGATGACGTCGTCGGCCTCGAAGCCGGCAAGTTCGAGAATCGGTATTCGATAGGCTTCGAGCGCGCGGCGAATGTAGGGAATCTGTTGCACAAGATCTTCGGGCATGGCGGCGCGGTTGGCTTTGTAACCTTTGTATTCGACCTCGGTGAAAGTTTGGGTTTTGATGTCGAACTTGCGGATGGTGGTGATCGCCTCGGCTTGCTGGTCGCGGAAGGTAGGCGCGGCGACGTCGAAGACGGCCGCCAGATACTTGGGGGAAAAATCTTCGCGAAGCTTGCGCAGCATGTTGACGAAGACGTAGATCGCGGCGGTGGGCAGTCCGGACTTAGTCGACATAGACCGCTGCCGCGCCATGGCGTGATAGGCGCGGAAGATAAACGACATGGTGTCGATGAGGAAGATGCCGCCTTCAGCGTGCGGCGACGCCGGTTTTGCGAGTTTCGGCGCGGAGGAAGGCTCGGCGACGGTCGTTGCGGTCGAGTCCGGGGTTGACGACGAAGATTTCTTCCGTGGGGGCAACGCCGCTAGTTTAGCAGCAGAGGCCGGGCTAGAAATCCACGGTAAAGTCTGCATCGACAACTTTCTTGGCGGCGCCGCCGGGGCTGCTGCGAAACACGAGGTAATACTTCCGAGGCTGATCCTGGGTAGCGGGGAGATCGAAGTTCACATCCTGATTGTGCGATGAGTCGACAGAGAAAAGGGTATCACCGGACTGGCCACGGGAAAAATCGGCATATTGATCTTCGTTCAGGAGAAGGAAATCGACATTCGCGGCGTCATCGTTGGACTGCACACTCGCCTGCTGAACAAAGGAACGATAAGTGCCGTGCAGTTGCGGCCGGACCGCGTGCGCCGGAATCTCGAACGGGAATTTTACCGAAGCGGTCACGGAGAACGTTTTATGAAGAATAGTTTGGGTGGATCCAACCGGCGAGGGAGCGACGCGTTCTTGAGCGGACAATACAATTTCTTCGGGCGCTTTTTTCTTTTGGCACGCAGCGACAGGCAGAAGCGCGAATGCCAAGAGAGAGAAGAGAACAGGCCGGAGACGGAACGGAAGCCGCGAGGCGACCGGATAAGCAGCCCCTTCGTGTCTCGCTGCGGAAACCGATGGGGCGAGAGTGGGCATCATTTCCTGCGGGTCCATGCTAGCGAAAAAAGTATAGCGCAGGGCGGCGCAATAATGACGGCGGCGTTAATCGACGAACATGCAGTCTCCGTAGGAATAGAAACGATAGCGCTCCAAGACCGCATGCTGATACGCGCGCAGCACGTATTCTCTGCCTGCAAAGGCGCTAACCAGCATGAGTAAAGTGGATCGAGGCAGATGAAAATTGGTGAGCATCGCCTTCACAACGCTGAATTTAAAACCCGGGTAAATGAAAAGGCCAGCCGAGCCGGAACCGGAGCGGACCGCGCCGGAGCCAAGTTGAGCCGCGTGCTCGAGTGTGCGCACCGTGGTGGTGCCGACAGCGATGATGCGGCGCGAGTCGCTCAGTGCGCGATTGATCATGCCGGCGGCGGCGGTCGAGATCGAGTATGGCTCGGAGTGCAGCTTGTGTTCTTCGACGCGCTCGACGCGGACGGGTTGAAAGGTGCCCAGGCCGACGTGCAGAGAAATTTCCGCGGTTTCGATGCCACGCTCGCGAATGCGAGCCAAGATTTCCGCCGTGAAATGAAGCCCGGCTGTAGGCGCGGCCACCGATCCGCGCGCGCGCGCGTATACCGTTTGGTAGCGTTCGCGGTCGCTTTGAGAATCCGCTCGCGCAATGTACGGCGGAAGCGGAACATGGCCAATTCTTTCCAGCACCGCGAAGAAATCAGGGACGGCTTCAAAACGAATGCACCTCTGGCCAAATCCCGCGCGGGAGATAACCTCGGCTTGCAGCTCATTCTGATCGAAAAACAGGCGTTCACCGACCCCGAGTTTGCGCCCGGGGCGGACCAGACATTCCCATTCATTGGGCGTCCTGGATTGCTGGCGGGCGAGAAGAACCTCGACCTGGCCGCGGAGAAAATCGCGGGCAGCAGGATCGGCCGGGCTGACCGGTTGTGAGTTGACTCCCACGCGACGGCCGTAAAGGCGAGCGGGAAACACCCGGGTATTGTTGAAGACGAGTAGATCGCCGGGCCGCAAGAGATCGGGGAATTCGCGGAACGTGCGGTCCGACGAGCGTCCGGTCGTGCGTTGTAAATGGAGCATGCGCGACGCCGCACGGTCGGGCAGAGGATACTGGGCAATCAGTTCATCAGGGAGATCGTAGTGAAAGTCAGACACCAGCACAGGGACAGAATATAGGGAGAATGGCAGTAAGGGTGGGGTAACCGGGCATTCCCGAGGGGATGTTTTGTAAAATTGGTTTGTCTCTTGGCGTAAGGTGCTGTAATATGCGAAGGCCGGATTGCGACTGCTTCGTCATCATCCCCCCAGAAGAGTGCCCATGTCCGCTGAACGGAAATATAGGGAAGAAATTGTCCACTACGGGCGAATGCTGCACGAGCGCGGCTTTGTGGCGGCGATGGATGGGAATCTTTCGGTTCGCCTCGACCGGCAGCGCATCCTGGTGACGCCGACTTGCGTGAGCAAAGGTTCGATGCGTCCGCGCGATATGGTCATTGTGGACGCGGAAGGGTGCCGCGTGGCGGGGCGCCGGCACGTAACCAGCGAAATTGGCATGCATGTGCTCATTTACCGCATGCGACCCGACGTGCAGGCCATTGTGCACGCGCATCCGCCGACGGCAACCGGCTTCGCCGCGGCAGGCATGGCGCTCACCGAACCTCTGGTTTGTGAAGTCGTGATGGGCCTCGGCTGCATTCCCCTGGCGCGCTACGGGACTCCTGGAACTTCCGAGTTGGCCAAGACTTTGGAGCCGTTCGTTCCGCACTACGACGCGATCCTGATGTCGAATCACGGCGTTGTGACCTACGGGGACACGCTCGAGCACGCCTACATGAAGATGGAGACGGTGGAGCACTTCGCGCAGATTGCCCTGGTTACCCATCTGCTGGGACGGCAGCAACCGTTGAAAGAGGTCGAGATCGAAAAGCTCATGCTGGCGCGCGCCAAGTACTTTGGCGGGAAGCTGGCCGCCGGCATGCCGCTGGCCATGATGAGGCCACCGGAGAAGGCAAGCTAATTTCGCAACTGCCGATATTCCTGCAGTAACAGTCACATTGACCGGCTCGCCCCACCCCTCAATCGCCCAACGCTTCCGCACATACCTTCCCGATTATTCCCCTCCGATGCGGAAGCGCATTCCAGCCCGGAAATTCGCTCGCAACGCGGGATAACCGGTTACCTCCTCATAGAAGTGATCGAGCGCGTTTTCCGCGTTGGCGTAGACGGTGATACGGGAATTGACTTTGTACCAGCCGCCCACGTCCAAAAGAAAATATCCCGGCGTGTGATCGATGCCGAAACCGTCAAAGTCGGAGTCCGGGCGCGGACCCACGAAGCTGCCTCCAAGATTTCCACCCCAGCGCGACCCGAGATAGGTAAGCAACGTAGCAGCCGAATGCCTCGGCCTGCGGAGAAGAGGATCGCCCTGAGCATACGGCGCGAAACTCCCGGCGGGCGCCAGCAGAATTTGTGTGGAGGTGTAAGTGTAGGAAGTGTTCCAGGAGATTCGCTGGGTTAACCGGCTCTGCAGTTCGACTTCCGCTCCTTGGGCGAAAGACTTTTCCAGATTGAAGTATTCTCCCACGAAAGTATTGGGGTTGACGGTGACGAACTCAATCTGGTCATGAAACAGATTGTTGAAATAGGTGGCGATGAAGACAAACCGGCTCAGCAGGTTCTGCTGAAAACCGGCTTCCAGAGCCCGGTTCCGCTCAGCCTTCAGGTTGAGATTAGGAAGCTGATACTGGCTGCTTACAAAAGTCTCTTCAAAGCGGGGCTCCTTGATTCCAGTGGCATAGGAAAAATTCAAGCGCGTCCCGGAAAACAGATGTCCACCACGGAAGGCCTGAAATCCCAATGCGACGCGGGGAACTCCGGTGTTGCCGAAAGTTGTGTTGTGAACGAATCGGCCGCCGGCAATCACATTCAGCCGTCCCAGGTTTAGCGCTTGCTGCCCGTAAGCCGCCTCGTTCAGACGCAAGCCGTGTCCACCACTCGCATAGGCGGCTGGAACCGGATCATTCACTGAGCCGTTCTCGTCTTCAAATTCATAACCGACTGTGGTCTCCGCCCAGGTACGCTCAACGTAATTGCCCTGGTAATCGAAGCCCGCGCGGTTGACGTTGACGAGAGCCTCGAAAGGCGTGTTGATTGTGCCAAAGGGCGTGTTCTCGGGCGAAATGCCCGTATCCAGGTTCGTGGTCTTCAGGTTGTATTCGAAGCCGGTGAAGTGGTGTGTCCAGTTTGGTCCCGTCTTCACCGCGAGATCGAGACTCGCCAGCAGATTGTTCTGTCCGGCGCGTCCGCCGAGGTCGGGTGAGAGAACATAGGTTGTGCCAAAAACATCAAACACATTGCTTCCGTTGAAGTCCCATGCTCCAGGCGTTCCCGTTACACTGTTGTCGTGGCGGGCGCGCAGCCGCAGGGAAATCCGGTCATTGACGGACACGCCTACATTCGCGCCTTCCAGAGAGTTCGAGTAATCGTCATTGGGGCCGGAGCCGTTGGTATTGAACTGATTGCCGAAGACGTTGTAGTCAAAGCGGTCGTGTGCGCCGGCGAGAGACGCGTAGCCGCTTTCCGTGCCGTAATTGCCCGCATCCGCGCCGAAGCGAAATTCGGGAACGGGTGTGCTTCCAGTGCGGGTCCAAACCTGCACCACGCTGGTCATCGCGTCGGAACCGTAGAGCGTGCTCTGCGCGCCCCGCAGAAATTCCAGGCGGTCGGCGTCGGCCAGCGAAAGCGTACCGAAGTCAATGGTTCCACCCGGTTCGGTTACGCTCACGCCGTCAACGATGACTTTGTTGTAGTTGGAATCGCCCCCACGCACGAACAGCGAAGAAAGGCCTCCACGCTGGCCGGCAGTGTTCACCACTGCGCCGGGGAGAAAGCGGACGGCATCATCGGCTGCAACCGGATTCATAACCTGCAACTGCTCGTGGTTCAGGGTTGCCACATCCGCTCCGGCGGAGCTGCCCTCCACCGGTGTGCGGGTTGCGGTCACAACCACCGTTTCCGACGCCGGCGCCAGGCGAAGCTGGATTGTGATGAAATCGCCCGTGGCGGGAAGTGCGGCGGTCTCAACCGCGAAGCCCGGAGCGAGTACTCGGAACTGGTGAGGACCGGTTCCGACTCCGCGAAAGATGGCGAGTCCTTCCGGGGATGTAAGCTCCACGACCGGGTGTGAACCGGTCTCTTCCAGCAACCACACCTGCGCGCCGACTACAGCGGCGGATTGGGGATCAATGACTCGAACTTTGATTTCGGCGGCAGATGCCGCTGCCGCAAGAGTGAGAACTGCAACTGCACACCGGAATGCGCGCATACCATCCTCCTTTTCACGCGAAAGGGGTTGCGTTAGACGGTTTGCGCCGGTCTCCTGGCTTTGCGAGTAAGGATGTTCATGAGTCGCTCAGAACATCCGATATTGGGCAACCAGCCTTCCCGGGATTCATCCCAGTGACCGGCGGCGATTTCCTCGCTTACAGTTGCGCGGCAGCGCGGGATTTGCACCCGCTTCCCTGTCTTCGCCGAGCGGCAAAGACGCGCACACCGAAGGACATTTCAAAGAACCGAAAATACTAGTGTCAGGAATTTACCGGGGTGAGGTTGTGGAAGTCAAATGCGAAACGCGGAACTCTGCCGTGCCGACCTTGCTTACGTTCGCCTCGGCGAATTCGCACACGCGGTCCAGAGCAGCCTGAAGTTCCGCCGTGTAGCGTTCGATGTCTTCGTCGGTGGCGTCTGGCGGAACCGGGATGAGCTTGCCGAAGCGTACCAGGACCCGCGAAAAGGGCTTGGGAATCATCAAACGATCCCAAGTATTGAGCACCCAGGCCTTCTCAACAGCCATGTGAAACATGGTCAAGGGCGCGCCGGACGACCTTCCCAGCGCAACCGGCCCTGGCTTCACCTTGTGGCGCGGACCCCGCGGGCCGTCGAGGGAAAAAGCTACCGTCCAACCATCTTCCAGGGCGTGGCGCAGGCCGAGCAGTGCGCGCACCGCGTTGCGGCTGCTCGATCCTTTGACGGCGACGAAGCCAAACTTGCGAATGATGCGTCCCATGTACTCGCCGTCATAGCTGTTGCTGCTCATCACGCGCACGCCGAGATTGCGCCACAGATAAGTAGCGGGAATGATGCAGGCGTGCCAGAAGCAACCAATGAGCGGGCGCTGGCCCACCGTTTCCTGAGCGCCGTCTTCACGCGAGATGCAGATGCGCAGGGTCGGGCCAACCAGGCGTATGAACCAGTATCCCAACCCGATGATGATGCGCAGCACGGTCCGCTGACTTAGGGTGAAACGGCGCGGACCGGGGCTGGCATCGGCGGCAGCGGAGCTTTCCTGGGTAGTGGCTTCCGTCACGAAGTTATTGTAACGGGAAGGCCGGGAGCGCGGGTTGAGGCGGAGTCCGCCTCAGCTCTCGAGGTAGGCGTCGATCCATTCTTTGACTTTTTGGCGGCGATCGTCAGCCGAGTCAAAACGCACGCCAAACGATTTTGTTTTACGCCAGCTCACGACTCCGCGGACCCAAACCCGGGGCAGCGTCAGCAGGGCGAAGGAGATTTCCACGTGGGTGCCCTTGGAGAGGTCGTCGGCGCTCTTGAGCGACATTCCGCCCGAGCTAATCTCAAGGCTTGTAGCCGTCACACGCTGGCCATCCGTGCCAACCACCGCGACTTCTGTCATGACCGGGATGCGCACGTAGCGGCGGAATTCGTGCAGCACGAGCAAGTGTGTGGCCCGCACCAGCTTGAGCGCGGCGGGCCGCTCCAGAGGCTCCTGGAACATGGCGTTGACTCCGTACTTGGAAAAGCGCATCGCTTCCTGGGCGTTGCCGCCCAGCCCGTAGAGCATCAGCCGGCTGTTGGAAGGCGACGTCCGGGCAGCCTCCATTACTTCCTCTGCTCCCGACCCCAGCTTGAGAACACAGGCCTCAAACTTCTCCTGGCGTAGGCGGTCGGCTGCATTGGCCGACATGACGACCGTCTCAATGCCGAATTGCCGGAAGCACTCGGCAAGCAACGTTCTGGGGGAATCCTTCAAGTCCACCAGAGCAACGCGGGCCGCTGTTTTTCTGGGCGAGGAGCGAGACAAGGTAGTTGCGAAGGCTTTTTCCATGTCGCTGGGACGGCGTACGTCTGAAACTGAAACTCTATTGTGGCTCGCATTTCTGGAGTTAGAAAGACCCGAAAGGGCCTGCCAAATAGGTACAAAGGTCTCATGACGGGGCTGCACTGGTGGGTAAAGAACGCTTGCGATGGGCCTATTCGGCCCAGCGGCGAAACAGCAGCGCGCCGTTGGTTCCGCCGAACCCGAATGAATTCGACATAGCGTATTCCACTTCGGCCTTGCGCGGGTGGTTGGGAACAAAATCCATTCCAGCGGTTTCCGGTTCCTGGTTCTCCAGATTGATCGTGGGCGGCAAAATCTGGTCGCGGAGGGCCAGCACGGTGATGCCAGCCTCGAGTCCGCCCGCGCCGCCCAGAAGATGTCCGGTCATTGATTTGGTGGAGCTCACCGGCAGCTTGTGTTCGCCGAAGAAATTGCGGATAGCCTGAGCCTCGAGCGTGTCGCCGATCGGAGTTGAGGTGCCGTGGGCGTTGACGTAGCCGACCACATTGGGGCTGACTCCGGCATCGCGCACGGCGTTGCGCATAACGCGGAAGCCGCCCTCGTGTTCCGGGGCAGGCTGGGTCATGTGATAAGCATCCCCGCTCATACCGTAGCCCACCACTTCGGCGAAGATGGGAGCGTCGCGCTTCTTGGCGTGCTCTAATTCTTCTAGGATCATGATGCCGGCGCCTTCCCCAATCACGAAGCCGTCGCGGTCGCGGTCCCAGGGGCGGCTGGCCTTTTCCGGAGCGTCGTTCCGCGTGGAAAGCGCCCGCATGGCAGCAAATCCGCCCACACCCATGGGGGTGATCGCCGCCTCGGTGCCGCCCGCAATCATAACGTCGGCATCGTTGTGCTGGATGATGCGAAAGGAGTCGCCGATGGAGTGCGCGCTGGTGGTGCAGGCGGTGGCTGTGGCTTCGTTCGGACCCTTGGCCCCGTAGCGCATCGAGACTTGCCCGGCGGCAAGGTTGACGATAGCCGCGGGTATGAAGAAGGGAGAAATCTTACGCGGGCCGCCTTCCATAAGATTGGCATGCTCGCGTTCGATGATGTCGAATCCGCCGATGCCGGAGCCGATGTGTACGCCCACACGTTCGTCATTTTCCGGTGTGATCTGCAGGCGTGACATTTTCATGGCCTCATCGGAGGCCGCAATGGCCAGGTGAATGAAGCGCGACATCTTCTTCAATTCTTTTTTTTCGATATAGTTCAACGGGTCGAAGTTCTTGACTTCGGCGGCGATCTGGCAGGCGAAATTGCCGGCGTCGAAGCGGGTGATGCGGGCCACGCCGCTCTTGCCCGCCAGCACGCCTTTCCACACCTCTTCGGCGCTGTTGCCCACGCCGCAGATCATGCCGAGCCCTGTGACCACGACCCTTCGCGGCAAACTACTTCCCGCCTTTCGCGTGCTTGCCGATGTAATCGATCGCGTCCTGCACCGTTCGGATCTTTTCCGCGTCCTCGTCGGGGATTTCGATATCGAACGACTCTTCGAAGGCCATCACCAATTCGACAGTATCCAGCGAATCCGCACCCAGGTCATCCACGAATGAGGCGCTCGCTGTTACTTCACCCTCGTCCACTCCCAACTGTTCCACGATAATCTGCTTTACTTTCTCGTCAACGGCTGCCATGTTTCTCCTCGCTTGCTTCGATTTGATTTGAATTCGATGCGCAGCATACCAAGATCGCAGGCTGCACTGGCCTGCCCGGCGAATGCCCGGAAATTCCTTCGCAATCTAGTCACGCTTACGCGCTAGCGCCACCGGAAAAGCGATTGCGTAGTGTAATAGTCCCGATGATTTACTGTAAAGGATAGAGACCTGTCACACCGGACGAAGCCTCTGCGACTTGGCATTGCACACTGAATCCTAACGGTTGGCAGTTCTCGCGGTCAAACCTGAGCCGCGTTTATGATCGCATTTATGATAAAGAGAACTTCCATTTCTACGAAACGAGGTTCGGCGTGAAACACATTCCCTGGCTGTGTTTGCTAATCCTCTGCAGCCGCGCGTTCGCCGCGCCTTGTCCGGCGGGGCAGACCAAGGATGCGGCCGCTCTCGTCCAGATCGAGCAGGCGTGGGCGAGAGCTCTCGAACATCACGACACCGCCGCCCTCGGTTGCATCTTGGCTGACGAGTTCGAGGACGCCGGCCCCGACGGCCAGCTTGCCGACCGCGCTGCGACTCTGGACCGCGCTGCCAGACACCCGCCTATGCATCATGAATTGTCGGAAATGCGCGCGCAGGTGCATGGCGATTTCGGCTACATTCGTGGCTTGGCGACGGCCATAGCTGTGCCGGGGAAAGATGCTCAGGGGAAAGACGCGCAGGGGAAAGTGCTGGCGAAGGTCCGCTTCACAGACATCTATGTTTACCGGGACGGCCGCTGGCAGGCTGTCGCGGCGCATGAATCGCTGCTGCCCGCGAAAACAAATTGAACCGAGATTGGTCACCTACGGGCCGGCGCGGCAGCCGGAAACAAGAATCAAATCTGTTGCGGGTCGTCGGGGTCGGGCTCGCGCACCGGGGCGTCAGGGTTGTCCGGAGGGTTCGGCGGTTCCTTGATTGGAGCCGGAGAAGGTTCCGCCGGCGTGCGGAGATGGTAGCGAACCGGCCACGACTTTTCCACGTGCGCTTCGACGAACTGTGTTTTGGCTGACATCGCTTTCAGGGGGTCGGCCCAGCTTTTCCCGCCGGCCCCATATGCTCCCTCTTGCTCTGTCTCCATCTGCGTGATTCTAATGTAGCAGGTGTCTGTGTCCCTGGGGGCTGGCCTAGCCTTTTCTGCTATGCCACCGTGCCGGGCTGCCGCCTGCATCGAATGGAGGATAAATGACGGTGAAGCTTTCACGAACAGCCCCCGAGCTCCCGGTCTCCAATCTGAAAGAGTCCATCGAGTACTACGAGCAGAAACTTGGATTCCGAGTCGCCATGAAGATGTCCGGCGGGAATTACGCGATCCTCGAACGCGACGACGTTGCGATTCACCTCTTCCAGGACCACCCCCGGAGTAGTTCCCCCGTAGGAATCCACATCTTCACCGAAGATCTCGAAGCGCTGCATGCCGAACTTCAGGAGCATGGTGCTCGTATCTCACAGGGAATCCTGCGCAAGCCTTGGGGAAATCGCGACTTCCGTGTGAAGGACGACTTCGGGAACGAGATTAAGTTCACGGAACCTATCGCCGAATGAATCGATGAAAAATGACATGGATGCAAAACGATATAGATGCAAAACGAATAGATGCAGAGCTGTGGCATCGGACCGGGGATCAGATCCGGCAGGCACACACCGCGCTTTGAGACTTGGCGGACAAACCTGGGAAGCGATTCAACCGAGAGGAGACTGATAAATCCGTGCGTGCCGTCGTCCAGCGAGTGAGCCGTGCCCGCGTCACTGTGAATGAAGACGTCACGGGCGAGATCGGCCTCGGATTGTTGGTTCTGCTGGGTATCGCACAGGACGATACCGAAACCGACGCCGCATATCTTGCCGAAAAAATTTCCGGCCTGCGCATTTTCGAAGACGGGCAAGGCAAGATGAATCGCAGCGTGCAAGACGCAGGCGGCAGCGTGCTCGCGGTTTCGCAATTCACTCTCTACGGCGATGTGCGCCGCGGCAAGCGCCCTTCGTTCGACGCCGCCGCCCCGCCCTAAAAAGCCCGCCAGCTTTACGAGTTCTTCATAGAGCGTATTCGCGCAGCCGGCCTCCGCTGCGAAACCGGCCGCTTCCAGGAAATGATGAAGGTCGAACTGGTGAACGAAGGGCCGGTGACGATTCTTCTGGACTCGGGGAAAGCCTTCTAAGTTGACATGCCGCTATGGGACGGCGCAGGCACGACCCCGATCAGGGCTTCTGCGCCATGTCTGCGCGTGCGTAAAATCGCCTAATCGCGTCTTCAGTGAACGGCAGATCGTCGCTGAAGAAAATGGAACCGTCAGGCCGGCGAAACATGAAGGTAAGGCTGGTGTCGCCGCGTTTCATGTATCGATACATCCGCTCCTGATCCATGACTTTCACCACGATTTTGGTTTCCCCCAAAGCCCTGATTGCGACGACCCCATCCTTCACGAGACCGGCATCCGAGGCGACCACTTCATACGCACCGCCGACTCGCGGTGCGCCGGCAGACATTCCGCCGGGCAGCCACAATACGAACTCACCGCGGTAGTACAAAGACACATCCACCTCTTTCCGGGTTGTTGATTCGAACGGAAATGTTCCTAACGGCGGGAGGAACCGACAGCCTTCGTTCCAGGGCTGGCCTCAGGTCCCAGAAATAGAGTGCGATGGATAGCAGGCTGGCGATGGTGCCAACGACACCTATCTTCGTAGGCAGCGACCAGGAGAGCCACCTTTTCCAGGCGTTTCTAAGACCTCGCACCATCTCAATATCATCGCCTAATTGACTAGCTATTTGCTCATTCTTTGGTTGGCGGGTCGGCTGGCGCCGCCGCACTCCGCTTCCACAAGAAATCCACACCCGCACTGTGACATCTAACCTTGCGCCCACAGTCCCGTTCGCGCGATCATGGTCGAGGCCGTAACCGTGGCTGAAAGTAGAGAGCACAAGCAATCGCGTGCTAAGTTCTTTGTTCTCTAGATTTTGACCGCTAAGTTCTTTGAAAACCGTATTTTGCGGGGAAATTCGTGCTTAACTCTATGATTTTAAAAGACCGAGGGGGTGGGGGGGACCCGTTGACTGAACAGTTAATTCGTCCCGTTTTTGGGACGGCGGGATGACTAACCTCCGCCCGTCCCCAAAAAGGTTTTCTTCGTGACTCCGTGCCTCCGTGGTGAAGGTGCAAAGGTCTCTCGCCCGGTCACCGCGCTTGCAGAATAGCGTCGGTAACGCGCGCCGCTTCTACCGCAGCTTTCACGTCGTGTGTGCGGAGAATGTGCGCGCCTTTCAGAATCAGCGCGGTATGGGTTGCCAGCGTTCCGTAAAGGCGATCCTGGGGCGCTGCATCTTTTCCCTCGCGGGCGAGTGTTCGGCCGAGAAACGATTTTCGCGAAGTGCCTGCCAGCAGCGGCAAGCCGAGCGACTGAAGCTCGTCGAAGCGCGCCAGCAGAGGATAATTTTGCTCAAAGCTTTTTCCGAAACCGAAGCCGGGATCGAGCGCAATGCGCTCTCGCCGAACCCCGGCCAGCACCGCCGCTTCCGCCCACTCCCTCAGTTCGCGTTTTACCAGAAGTACGATATCGGAGACCGGCGGCTCGGTGAAAGATCGCCACTCTTCCGGGCGGCCCCGCGTGTGCATAAGAACCGCTCCGCATTTCAACTCCGCAACCGTCTTCTTCATTTGCGGATCCCAGCGAAATGCGCTGACATCGTTGACGATCTCGGCTCCGGCATCGACGGCGGCACGGGCCACGCTGGCTTTGTAGGTGTCGATGGAGATGACTGCGTCCGGCCGCCGTTTCTTGAGTGCCGTGATCACCGGCAGTACGCGCTGCAACTCCTCTTCCGCGCTCACAGCGGCTTTTGCAGCGCCAGAGTCGCTCGCGGTTTTTGTCGCCGCTTCGCCTGGCTGTGCGGCAGGCGCGGCAACGCTGACTCCAGGGCGCGTGGATTCACCACCAATGTCGATGATGTCAGCGCCTTCATCGAGCAGTCGCAGGGCATGTTCGACCGCTTTGTCGCAATCGAAATACAAGCCGCCGTCGGAGAAGGAATCGGGCGTCACATTGACCACGCCCATAATCAAAGTGCGCTTGCCAAGTTCGAGAGTTCGACTGCGCAGACTCCATTGGAAAACGGCTCTCATGCGGCCCGATTCTACATGACGATTTCAGACAAGAGATTGAAGAGAAGCTGCTGCGGTTGTGGAGCGAGGATGCTCCTGTCGAACAACCGACTCGCCTACCGTCTGCGTATCGCCGCATCCCGCGTGCGCATGGCCCGAAGAGGCCCGGTTCCCGTGGGCGGCTTCCGCATTCCGTCCAACAATTCCTTCAGCACGACTGCGTTGTTGTGTTGCTCATTCTTCGAGGCGAATACGAGCGTGATGCGTTTCCTCTTGCGCGTCAGCCCGTAAAGTTTCTGCAACTGCGCCTCAGCTTCCGGATCGGCCAGTTCTTTCAGATATTTCTTGCGAAAGCTCAGCCACAAGTTGGGCTGCGCGTGAAACCACTTTCGCAAACCGTCCGACGGAGCGAGATCGCGCAGCCATTCGTCCAGAGCAGCAGCGGTCTTGCTGATTCCGCGCGGCCACAGCCGGTCCACGAGGACGCGCGCTCCGTCCGCGCGCGACGCCGATTCGTAAACCCGCTTCACCGCAACTGTCATCGCCTTGCGAGGTCTCTCCTGTGGCTTTGCTCTATCATTGTAAGGCGGTCGCGGTTTACAGGGCTGAGGGAAACTGGCACACGAGGCAAGAATGCGATTCGTGCGGGCGAAGTTGAATGATCGTCTCAGAACCGGCTATCGGCAGTTATTCCGCAGCGCATGTGCTGCCTTCGTGTTACTGATGTTTGCCGCCACACTCGCCGGCTGCGATGTAGAGCGGCGCAAATCAGACGCCGAACTCGGACTTGACCCACAACAGTCCTCCGGACGAAAGCTCTACGACGACCATTGCGACCGCTGCCACGAGCCCTACTCCACGCGGGGCAAGAAGGGTCCAGGGCTTAAGGGAGTTTTCCGCCACCAATACCTTTCTGCTAGCGGCCTGCCGGCTAACGATGAACGCGTCACCGACATTGTTCGCAATGGCCGCCCCGATATGCCGGGTTACAGCCAGACGCTGAGCCAGCAGGACATTCGGGATCTGCTCGCGTACCTGCACACGCTTTAAAGCGGATTCTGTGCGCCGGCTGGTTTCTTCGTGGGATAATCTCCCGGTGAAAAACGCTACATCATCCGAGCTTTTTCGCAAGCTGCCCTCGGTGGATGAGCTGATGCGCAGTCCGCAACTGGCCTCGCTCACAGCCAGCCACGGCCACGCTGCCGTTACGGATGCGATCCGGGTTGTGCTTGGCCGAGTTCGGGACGAAATCGCGTCGGGTCTTATCGATGAGCGGTCGGTCGATCTCGCCATCTCTGGACTCCCCGCAGCGGTAGAGCAGCAACTGCGCATAGCGCTCGGCTACTCCCTGCGCACGGTGATCAACGCGACCGGCGTCATCTTGCACACCAATCTCGGGCGCGCGCCGCTGGCCCAGGCGGCGATTGACCGCATCCGCGAGACCGCTGCGGCCTACTCGAACCTGGAGTTTGAATTGAGCGCGGGAGAACGCGGGAAACGCGATGTCCATGTCGATCGCTTGTTTCAAAGGTTATTGGCCGACGAAGCGGGCGCGGGGAGATCGGCGCGGGTCTCGACGATCGTTGTAAACAACAATGCGGCAGCGGTCCTGCTGGCGCTGAACACGCTGGCCGAGAGCGGCGAGGTGATCGTCTCGCGCGGCGAGCTGGTGGAAATTGGCGGATCCTTTCGCATCCCCGACGTGATGGCGAAATCGGGGGCGATCCTGCGCGAAGTGGGCACCACCAATCGCACGCGTATCGCCGACTACGAGAGCGCGATCAACGAGCGCACGCGGCTGCTGCTGCGCGTACACCGCTCGAATTTCGAGATCAGCGGATTCACGGAGCAGGCTTCCACGGCAGAACTGGTTTCGCTGGCTCAGAAGCGCGGCCTGCCTGTGATGGAAGACCTGGGCAGCGGCGCGCTTTTCGATCTGCGGTCGATTGGCATCAACGGCGAGCCCAGCGTGCTCGACAGCCTGCGCGGCGGAATGGATGTGGTCGCTTACAGCGGCGACAAGCTGCTCGGCGGGCCGCAGGCGGGCTTGATCAGCGGAGACTCGAATTTGGTCAAGCGCATGCGCTCCAATTCGCTGTTCCGCGCCTTGCGCGTGGATAAGCTTACGTATGCGGCGCTGGAAGCGACTCTGTTGGCCTACGTGAAACGCGATCACGATTCCATTCCAACGCTGCGCATGATGCGGTGTTCGAAAGAAGAGATCGGCCGGCGCGCCGAGGCATTGGCGGCAAAGTTGGCGGCGCCGAAACTGCGAGTCGAATTGGCGGATGGAGAATCCGTTATCGGCGGCGGCTCAGCGCCGTCCGCAGTTCTGCCCACGCGGCTGCTGGCAGTGACCTGCGAAGGGATGAGCGCTGACGAACTGGCAGCGCGCTTGCGCGGCAGTGAACCGCCGATTGTGGCGCGGGTCGAAGACGGGCGCGTGCTGCTGGACCTACGCACAGTGTTTCCCGAGCAGGATGAGTCAGTGGGCGCAGCGATTGTGAGTTTGACAGATTTGGAGAGGTGATTGATATGCGAAGATCCGCTTGCATCTTCCTTATGGTCATGGTCTCGTGTCTTCTTTCCGCGCAGGAGAATGTTATCTCCTCTCGCAGCGGAACTGCGGTCGATTGGGAACCCACAAAATGGGTCGACAGCGTGATGCGTGCGATCTCTACCATCAAGCCGGGGATGACTCGTGGACATCTGCTTAGAGTATTTAGGGAAGAAGGAGGGATTTCGAACCGTCGACAGCAGGTTTACGTTTACAAGCAATGCCCTTACATCAAGGTCGACGTAGAGTTCACGCCAGTTGGCGATGAGGCCGACGAGCTCTCGAAGGCGCCAGCAGATAAGATAATCAGAATCTCGCGTCCATATTTGCAGTACACCATCGCGGACTAGAACGATTGAATCGTTCCTGCAATCGACAAGAATTAGCAACGTCTGGGACACAACTCAGGGAATCAATGATCATCGGCACAGGCATTGACATCGCCGAGGTTCCGCGCATTCGCCAGGCCATGGAGCGCTTCGGCGATCGCTTCCTGCTGAGGATTTTTACCGCCGGCGAAATCCGTTACTGCGACTCGAAGGCAAACCGCGTGGAGCGTTACGCAGCCCGTTTTGCCGCCAAAGAAGCGGCGATGAAAGCCCTGGGGACGGGTTGGAGCCACGGCGTGCGCTGGCGGGATTGTGAAGTTACGCGCATGCCAGGCGGACGTCCGACGCTCACGTTTCACGGCAAAGCGGGCGAGATTGCCGCCCGGCTCGGCGTGAAAAATGCCGCGCTGTCGCTCTCGCACACCGCGGAGCAAGCCATTGCGCAACTGATTCTGGAAAACTGAGCAGAAGGTTGCGTGCGATGGCTGCTAACTCAGCATCCTTCTTCTGCTAGACTGTCGCCTCGAATCCTATGTCGGCAACCATTGCGCCTTCTCCACTCCCAGCCACAAAACCAACCCAGATTCCTGAACGAACCTTGCTTGCAGGTCTGGGGCTGACGAGTTTTTCAGGGCTGCTGTTGGAACTGGCGCTGACGCGGCTATTTTCCGTCGTTCTGTTCTACCACTTCGCATTTCTGGCGATTTCGATTGCCTTGCTGGGGCTGGGTGCGGGCGGAGTTTTCGCCTATCTGCTCAAGAGCCGTCTCTGCGACTTCGGCACCAGAACGCTGGCGGCCAGCTTAAACATCGCCAACGCTGTGGTGATCCTGGCCGTGCTCGAAGTCGTGCTGCACGTCCCAGTCGCCCTAGAGGTTACCGAAAGAAATTTTCTGCGCCTGAGCGTTCTTTATCTCACCGCTGCCGTGCCTTTTTTTCTCACTGGCGTATTGTTCTCCGTAGTCTTCGCCCGCGAAACGGCGCGTATTCCGCTCCTCTACGGGGCCGATCTCACGGGCGGAGCGCTGGCCTGCCTGGCGGTGGTGCCGTCGCTAAACTGGCTGGGAGGACCGAACACAATTCTCGCGGCAGGAGTCACGCTGGCTTTCGCCGGGGTGATTTGGGCGAACTCCTCCAGCGCGCGCCGAGTTGCCGGGAGCATTGCCGTGGTATTTGTATTACTTATTGCAGCCAACCACTCGAACCGCCTGATCGACGTGGTTTATGCCAAGGGAATGTTTCGCGATCCGGCGTGGGTTGAGTTCGCCCGCTGGAATGCGCTCTCGCGCGTGGAGGTCGACCGCCAGGGCCAGGCGAAAGCCATTGTGATCGACGCCGATGCTTCCACTTACATCATGAATGCCGACCTCGCCCACTGGCACGACACGGAGTGGGAGCACGATCTAATGTCGCAGCCACCGGCGTTGGCCAATGTTCTGCGCCCGCACGGCGAGTTCGCCATTATTGGTCCGGGCGGCGGAGTGGACGTTCTGCGAGCCGTGGCGAATGGCAGCCCCAGCGTGACCGGGATTGAAATCAATCCCATCATCGCCACGACCATCATGCGGGGGCGCTATGCCGAGTATGCGCACCATCTTTATGAGCGGCCGGAAGTACACATTCACGTGACCGACGGCCGTTCCTATCTGCGCTCCACGCCGGAGCGTTTCGACGTAGTGCAGATGACACTGGTGGATACCTGGGCCTCTACTGCCGCCGGCGCTTTCGCGCTGAGTGAAAACAATCTCTACACGGTCGAAGCCTTCCGGGAATATTTCGATCACCTGAAGCCCGATGGCATGATCGCCATCACCCGCTGGGAATTTCGCCAGCCGCGCGAAGCGCTGCGCGTGGTTTCCGTCGCCATGGATGCGCTCCATCGTCTCGGCATAGCCGATCCCGCGCGGCATTTCATCGTAGCTTCGCAGGGAGCGCTCAATGAAGATGGCATTCCGGTCGTGGTGCTGGCCAAGAAAATGCCATTTACCGCCGAGGAAGAATCGGCGGTGCGAAATCATTTTGCGCGATACAGTGAACTCGATCCGCTCTATTTGCCTTTGCAATCCGGGCTGCCTTCGCAACCCGGACACAATCCATTTTCCGATCTGATCGCAAGCAACGATTCTTATGCCTTCGCGCGAGGGTACGCGTACAACGTTGCGCCGGTCAGCGACAATGCGCCGTTTTTCTTCTTCACCCTCAAGGCGAGCCAGATTCTAGGCGACGCGGGTCTGCAGGAGGGAATCGACTGGAAGGTGAACCTCGGCGTTCTGGTTCTGATTCTTGTGCTGATCATTTCGCTGGCGGCTGTGCTCGCGTTTTTGATCTTGCCGCTGGCTCTGAAAACCCGCGGTAGCAGCCGGTCGCCGCTTCTGCCGTTGTACTTCGTCGCCGTGGGCTTAGGCTACATCCTGGTAGAAATTGCCTTCATCCAGCGTTTTGTGCTTTTTCTGGGACATCCGACGTATGCGCTGACCGTGGTTATCTTTCTGCTGATGCTTTCCAGCGGCGCGGGCAGCCTGTTCTCGCGTCTCTGGCTTCCGCGCACGAACCTGTGCTGGTTGCCGCTCCTGGCGGTCATGTTGCTGCTGGTGGCGGATGTGATGTTGCTGCCCGGCGGGCTTGCGGCCTGGGTCGGGTTTGGATTTGGTTATAAACTGCTGCTGAGCGGCGTGCTTCTTGCCCCACTCGGTTTTGTCATGGGTATGCCGTTTCCCACCGGCTTGCGCATGATCGCTGCCACCCAAGCGCCGCCATTTCCCTCTGCGGCGCTTCCAGCAGACAATGCCATCGAGTGGGCCTGGGCCATGAACGCAGCCGCGAGCGTGTTGGGATCGGTGCTGGCCATGATGATCGCCATCCAGTTCGGCTTGACCGTAACCCTGGCCTGCGGTGCCGCTGCCTACCTGCTCGCTCTGTTGCTTATTCCTGTCCTTCGTCGCCTGGCCAATTAAAGGCGCTAAGGGTTTGCTATCATGGTGCAGCAAGGGGGCCATGCATGGGCAGGATTGATTCGTGCTCCCACAGGTCACGTAAAGCGGCGGTTTGAGGAAGACATTTGCCGAGCCAGAAACAGCTGAAATGGTCGCAACTGCGGGTTGGCCTCACCGTGGTCTTCGCCAGTTTGACGCTGGGCGTGCTTCTGTTTCTTATTTCCGGCACGGGCGGCCTGTTCTCCAGAAGAATCCTGCTCAGGTCTTACTTCGACAATGCGGCTGGATTGCGCCAGGGCGCGCCGGTTCGGCTAAGCGGCGTGGATATCGGCAACGTCGTCCGCCTCCGCATCGTGCCGGACAAAGAGAAGCAAATCACGCCCGTAGAAGTGACCATGAAAGTCAGTACAAAGTACGGTTTCAATTTGCGCCGCGACTCAGTCACTTCGCTCGACACCGCCGGCGTGCTTGGCGAAACCTATCTGGACATCGACAGTTCGCAGGCGGTGGGACCGATAGCGCAGAACGGCGATACCTTGCAGACCCAGGTTCACCCGGATTTCAACCAGGTGGTACGCGCCAGCCAAAGCACCCTCCAGAACATGGACGCGCTGCTCAAGCGCGCCGACCGTATCCTGGCCTTTGCCGAAAGCGGCAAGGGATCGCTGGGCAAATTGATTTACGATCCCACGCTCTACAACCGCTTCTCGGTAACCGTTGCTGACTTTCAAAAAATCGTGGACGAGGTGGCCAGCGGCCACGGCAGCCTGGGGGCGTTGATCAACAGCAACGATGCCTATAACAAGTTCACGGCCACTCTCGACAAGATGAATGGCGTGATTGACGATCTGCAACGCGGCCAGGGCACGGCCGGCAAGTTCCTGAAAGACCCGTCTTTCTATAACAACGCGAATGACACGGTCGCCAACTTGAAGAAGGTCACCGAGGATATCAACGCCGGCAAGGGAACTCTGGGAAAACTGTCAAAGGACGAGGCCCTGGCGCAGAAGATCGATACCACCATGACCAAGCTGGCAGCCTTGACGACGGCGCTCGAAGCGGGCCAGGGAACCGCCGGGAAACTCTTCAAGGACGAAGCCCTCTATAACAATGCCAACCAGATGCTGGTAGAGAGCCGGGATTTGGTTAAGGCCCTCCGCGAAAATCCGAAGAAATATCTCAGCATCAAGCTGCATGTTTTCTAGATGGTTTCCCAACGCCCTCAAACAGCGGACAGAGTTCCGCTTGCCGCTGGTGCGTTCAGGCTAGGAGACCACTCGCGGCGCAGCCGTGGCGTCGGCCTGCTCGTGTGCGTGATAGCTTGAGCGCACAAGCGGCCCGGACTCGACATGGCGAAAGCCGAAGCGCAGCGCTTCAGTTTTCAACTGACCAAACTCTTCCGGCGTATAGAAACGCGCAATCGGCAGGTGATCGCGCGAAGGCCGCAAGTATTGGCCCACCGTAAGGATATCCACGCCGCGCCCACCCAAATCGCGGAACACTTCGACCAGTTCGTGCGTAGTCTCGCCCAGCCCGACCATCACGCCGCTTTTCGTAACCATGCCGGGAGAAAACTTCTTGGCGTTTTCCAGCAGCGTGAGCGTTCGCTCATACCGTGCGCCCGACCGCACAGATCGATAGAGCCGCGGCACTGTCTCCGTGTTGTGGTTGAGCACATCCGGTTGCGCGGCCAGTACAATCTTCAGCGCCTCTTCCAGACCTTGAAAATCGGGGATCAGTACTTCGATGCGGCAGTCCGGTATCACTCCGCGAATTTCGCGGATGGTCTCAGCGAAAATTCTTGCGCCGCCGAGGTTGTCATCGTCGCGGTTCACGCTGGTCACCACCGCATGTTTCAGGCCGAGTGTGGCGACGGCCTCGGCTACACGGCGCGGCTCATCCCAATCGATGGCCTCGGGCCGGCCTTTGGGCACAGCACAGAATCCACAGCGCCGCGTGCAGATATCGCCTAGCAGCATGAACGTCGCCGTGCGGTGGTTCCAGCACTCGCCAATGTTCGGGCACTGCGCCGACTCGCACACCGTGTGCAGATCCAGCCCGCGCGCCAGCTTCTTCAGGTTATGGAAGTTGTCGCCGACGGGAGCCTTCGCCCGCAGCCAATCCGGCTTCGCCATGCGCGGCGGCGGTCCAGGCACGATCTGTACAAGTTGAGAGCTTCCAGCCATATTCGAATCTGATTCTATCAGTTTGCCTGGTAGACCCCATGCGTCGGGCCGACCGCGACGAAGAGATCGGCAAGTGGTGAGCGAACGCAGTCCGGCCCTGTTCAGCCTACCTCGACCAATCCATAAGTATGTTGCCAGCGCATCCGCATGGCGACGAGAGCGCGGCTGATTTCTACCTGAGTGATTTCAGAATTCGGACCGGCGAGCACGGCCGCGGCCTCGCGTTTGGCCACCTCCAGCAGTTGCCGGTCGCGAATCAAATTGGCGATACGGAAGCTTGGCATCCCCGCTTGCCGCGTTCCGAAGAACTCGCCCGGTCCGCGCAGTTCAAGATCGAGTTCTGCGATCTGGAAACCGTCGTTGGTGCGCACCATGGCGTCGAGGCGGCGTTCGCCGTCCTCCGTGACTTTGCCACCGGTCATGAGAACGCAGTATGACTTCGCCGCGCCTCGTCCGATGCGCCCGCGCAATTGGTGAAGCTGGGCCAAGCCGAAACGCTCCGCATGTTCGATGACCATGACGGTGGCGTTGGGCACGTCGACGCCGACTTCGATGACCGTTGTCGCAACCAGAATCTGCAGTTCGCCTTTCTGAAACCTGTTCATAACCTGATCTTTCAGTTCGCTGTCTAGCCGTCCGTGCAGCAGGCCCACTTTCAGATCGGCGAACACGCGGCTGCTCAACTCGCGATACATCTTAACGGCGGCTTTGACTTCGGTTTCTTCGTTTTCGGCGATGACTGGATAGACCACGTAGGCCTGATGTCCGGCTGACACGTGCTTGCGTACAAAGTCCCACACTTCGGAAGAACGCTCGTCGGCAACCCGCCGCGTGACAATCGGCGTGCGGCCCGGCGGGAGTTCATCAAGCACGCTCAAATCGAGATCGCCGTACAATGTCAAGGCCAGCGTCCGAGGGATAGGCGTTGCGGTCATTACCAGAACGTCGGGCTCCGCGAGATTGCTTTCCGCGGCAGGTTGGCGAGAACGTTTGTCGGTCGAGCCTTCTGTGCTTTTAACTTCTGGATCCGGTGTTCCTTCTGCCAGTACTGCGCCACTGTCGCTGGATTTCTTCATCAACTTCAACCGCTGCAACACTCCGAAGCGGTGCTGCTCGTCAACGATCACCAGGCCCAGCTTGGCGAACTCCACTTTTTCTTCCAGCAAAGCGTGAGTGCCGATCACAAGTTGCGCGTTGCCCTGTGCGATGTGGCGGCGAATCTCGCGCTTGCGGTCGCTCTCGAGAGAACCGGTGAGCAGAACGATGCGGTATCCGGCATTCTCCAATATTCTTCGCGCCGAAAAATAATGCTGCTGGGCCAGAATCTCGGTTGGAGCCATCAGGGTTGCCTGGTAGCCGTTTTCGATTGCGATGATCGCCGCCTCGAAGCCCACAATTGTCTTTCCCGAGCCGACATCGCCCTGCAGCAAACGCCGCATCGGGTAAGGCTTTTGCATGTCACCGGCAATTTCCTTCAGCACCCGCTTTTGGGCGGCTGTCGGGTGAAACGGCAAAATCTTCTTGATCGCATCGCGGACGCGGTTGTCCAAACCGAAAGAGATCCCCGTTTGCGATTTCTGCTGATGGCGTTTGAGTTCCAGCCCTAACTCGACAAAGAAGAATTCCTCAAAGATCAGGCGTATGTGTCCGGGCGTGCGTGCGGATTGCAAATCCTGCAGGCTCTCGCCCGCTTCCGGCCAATGCACCTTCCACAACGCCTCGCGCAGCGAAGGCAGCGCCAGGCGCGATCGCACCATCGCCGGGATCGGCTCGCTGAGGTCCGGGGTAAGATTTTCGAGCGCCGTACGAATGATGCGGCGAAACCAGCGCGGGGTCACACGCCCTTGCCCCGCCGACTCGTAAATGGGCACGATGCGGCCGACTTCCAGCGAAGCCGCAGTTTTGTCCTCGGCTCCGTCTGCCGACGAATCTCCCACGATTTCGAATTGCGGCTGGATGATCTGCAACTCGCCGCTGCGCTGGTCTTGCTCGACCTTCCCATAGAGCGCGATTAACTGTCCGGGTTTAAATTTCTCCTGCAGGTAGGTCCCGTGGAACCACAGGCAGCGCAAGCGAGCGCGCCCCTGCCCCACAGTAAGCTGAAAAATCGGCATGCGGCGCGTGCGAAACAGTCCCGAGTTTCGCACTTCTCCAATCACCGTGGCCATTTCGCCGGCACGCAGTTCGGCAATGCCTCGCGGATTCAGCCGGTCTTCGTAGCGAAAGGGCAGATAATAAACCAGATCGCCGACCGTCGAGATTCCTTTGGTGGCAAGAATCTCTGCCAGTTTCGGGCCAATGCCCTTGACGTACTTGACCGGCGTGGAAAGCTCGAGCATGGTAAGGCGTCCAAGGAATGTTAGCAGGGTGAGGCATGGGCGAGCTAAGAGCGCGGAACCCGCGCGGCGGGTACAAACGGTGTCTAAACCATCGGTGCTGGTCAATCTGCTGCAAACTCTGTTCGCCGTAGTGCTGGGAAACGCGGCGTATTTCTTTCTTGCGCCGTTTCTCCCACTGGCGCGCCACCGGCCGTTCCATCTCGACTTGGGCCTGATCGTGGACTTCTGGTTCTGTCTAGTCGCCTACGGGCTAATCCGCACGGTCCGAAAGCGGAAATGAAGCCAGGTCTTGGTTACTTTGGGCACCTCGGGCCGTCACCTCTTTCGCGTTACGATATTTCAGCAATATGAACAAGGTCGCGGTCCTGTACGACGCAGGGCAGGCTGTGCTCTCCACCTTTGATTTGGACGAGGTGCTGCAGCGTATCCTGACCATTGCGCACGACTATTTTCATCTGCGGAATGTGGCCATTCTTCTGCTCGATAAGCAGACACAGCAGTTGTGTGTGCGCTCGCAGATTGGCTGGGACGAGGGGCAGGACAAGATTCGCCTGGGCCTCAGTGATGGCCTTTCCGGCGCCGCCGCAGCGAAAAAACAGCCAGTCTATGCTCCTGATGTACGCAAGGATCCACGATACTTCTGTTCGGCGAAATCGACCCGTTCGGAACTGGCTATTCCACTCATGGTGCGGGACGAAGTCGTGGGTGTGCTCGACTGCCAGAGCGACCGGCCAGACCATTTCGACAACGACACCATTGACTTGCTGACCCTGTTCTCCACGCAGGCGTCTATGGCACTGCAAAACGCTCGTCTCTATTCTCTGGAGCGAGAGCGGGCACGGCAAATGGAAGCGATCAACGCGATCGCAAAGCAAACCACCGCCGTGCTTGACCTCGAAGATCTGCTGGGAAGAGTCTGTACCGTGATCCAGCAAGCCTTTAAGATTTCCCATGTGTCTCTGTTCTTGCGCGAGGATCACGATCTGGTTTTACGAGCTCATCACGGGACGCTCACGCCCCGTCTTCCGCAAGGCGGCCGTTTCCCGGCTACCGCAGAGCCGTGGGCGCGCATCTTGACGGCAAACACAACCCTTACGGAAAAGGACTTCGCCGATATCCCCGATGCCGCGAAATTCTTCGTCGAGTCCGCCTCTCGCCTGTGCATCCCGCTGGTGTCGTTCGGACAGATTCTGGGAGTGCTCGCCCTCGATAGCGTTCATGCCGGCGCGTTCCGCGAGGATGAACTGCAATCCCTCGAGTCCGTTGCCGATATCTGCGCTACCGCAATCCAGAACGCCCATTATGTGGAGCGTGTGAAGCAGCTCGCTTATCTGGATGGCCTCACCGGCATCTTCAACCGCCGTTTCTTTGAATTGCGCATCATGGAAGAGATCGAGCGGGCCCGCCGCTACGGGACGGGCATGGCCGTGATCATGGTTGATATCGATCAGTTCAAGCGCCTGAACGACGAGTTTGGCCACCTGCTGGGCGATGAAGTGTTGCGGCAGGTTTCCTCTCTGTTCCATCAGCAATTGCGGAAGATCGACGTGGTCTGCCGCTACGGCGGCGAAGAATTCGGAATTCTGCTCACCCAGGCCAACGCTACGCACGGGATGAACATAGCCGAGAAACTGCGGGCCTTGGTCGAAACCTGGCAATTTCCCGGCGTTCCGCGCAGGGTGACGATCAGCGCCGGGACCGCTGCCTTTCCTGAGCACGGCACTACGCGCGATGAACTGGTAAGGGCCGCAGATACCGGCCTGTATGCCGCCAAGCAGGCCGGACGCAACCGGGTTTGCCTCGCGTCCTTGTCCCGCGGCAGTTCAGCCGGCTCTTAGCCGCTGGCACACATCCACTCACTGACTAGATTTCCAGGCCATTGCCCTGCGTTTCGTGCTGCAGATGCTCGATTTCATTCCTGAGTTTTTCGCGGATTTGCGGTCCCCATTGGTTCTTCAGCTTTTCGGATTCGTCTTGCATCTTCTTCTGCTGGTCGCACATGGCCTTGCGCATGTCTGCGACGGCTTTGCGCGCGTCTTCCGATGCCATCTCCATTTGCGGACGCAGTTTGGCAATTTCGTTGCTGAGTTCGCTCAGTCTAAGGTAACTCTGTGCGTCGAGCGGAGGCTCGTCGGAACTACCTTCGAGAATCTCGCCGGATTCCTTGCGCGCCGGCAGGGTAAGATTCAGATTCAGTTCCTTCTTGTCGCGCACCACTCCGACCGCGATCGACCCTTCGCCATGGGCGTGCAGGACACGGCTGAAGTCGCTGCTGTCGTGCACAGGCTCTCCGTTGATTCGGATGATCACATCTCCGGCATGAAAGCCTGCTTTGTCGGCGCGGCTGCCTTTCTCCACAGACCGGATCAGCACACCGTTCCCGTTCTTCACGCCAAGAAATTCGCCCAGTTGCGGAGTGATGCTCTCCACCATCAGTCCGCTGCGCGCAGAAGAATGCACCACCACCACGTTGATCTGCGGCATGTCAAAGTCCGGGAGGCTCGGCATTGGAGGCATTTCGATATGAAAATCCTTCGCCTTCGGCGCCACAAAAGAAAATTCCTTGCGCCGGTCGGCCAGCTGCAACTTGACCGTGAGCGGCTTTCCATCGCGGCTCAGGCCCAGCGTGACAATCCGTCCCGGCGGCGTTTCGTGGATCATCCGCTGCAATTGCGCCTTGCTCTCGATGGCGGTTTCGTTCATCGACAGGATCACGTCGTGCTCCTTGATCCCGGCCTTGCCGGCGGGCGCGTCCTGGTCGACCATGGTTATCTCGACGCCGTGTTCTTCCTTCAGCTTAAGAGCGTCGAGACGGTCCGAGCTCACGTCGGCAATGTCGACGCCAAGATACGCTCCTGTGCCGGATTCCTCGCTGGAAAAACCAAACGGCGGAGCGGGCGGGTCCACCGCCCAACTCTGCGCAGCGTGCGAAACATTGAGCAGCAACGGCAACACAGCGACTGCGGTCAGAATATAGTTACGCATGATCGGTTTCCTCGATTGCTTGAACATCGAAACCTCAAAGCGCCAGACGCGCTCTTCGTGGTTCCCGAATCTTTTTAGCGGCTGGCCTTCTTGAAGCAGATGTCGCCGGTGGTGGTGCGTACTTTGAGTTCGGGACCGCCGCCATTCAGCTTGCCTTCCGCGGTATAGGTCTTCGGCCCGTAAGGACCGCCCTCCGTGGTGACGTGAATGTCTGGAAACTCCGACGTGATGCGGTGCCCGTTGCCCAGTTCTACGCTGGCCCATACGGAAACGGCCACGTCCGCGGCTAGATAAACCGTTATATCCCCCGCCGAAGTCTCAAGCACCGAATCGTGCCGCTCGCCGCCGGTATTCAAAAGCTTCACGACAATTCCGCCGGCGCCAGTTTCAGCGCGCGCCGAAGGAACTCCGTCCAACTCAATTCCGCCGCCGCCGGTTTCAGCGCGAACGTGCCCCTTGGCCGAGGTCAGGTGGATGGTGCCGCCGCCAGTGTCGATCTCGGCCGGACCGTCGATGTTTCCCAGGTTCACGCTGCCGCCTCCGGTCGACGCCTTTACCTTGCCCGAGCACTGCTTTACATCAATGCTCCCGCCGCCGGTCTCGATGCTTGCCCCTTGAGCTCCGGACTGGATTTCGACGTGGCCGCCGCCGGTTTCCACTACTACTTTGCCGTTGGCATGACGCACCTCGATCGACCCGCCTCCCGTATGCAATCCCAAATCGCCGCCAATCGTGCCCGCATCGATCGATCCGCCTCCGGTTTCTGCATTCACGATTCCGCCGATGTCGTCTACGCGGATGCCTCCACCGCCGCTTTGTGCATCCACGCGGCCGGAAATTCCGGTGGCCTCGATGTTCCCGCCTTCGGTGTCAATCCGGGCCGATGCCATCTCGCGCGGAACGTTGACGGTAAATTCGCTGGAAATATTTCTCTGCCGTCCGCCTTGCCAGTCGCCGACGATCCAGGCGGTGTCTCCACGAACATAGGCGCTGATCTTGTACGACTCAAGCTCATGACGTGCGCCCTGTTCCGAAGAACTGCGGGAATGCGCGTGGACGACGTAACGGATCTCCTGTTGCGGGCCGCCGTGTACGATCACGGCGCCCATATCCACTTTGACCCGCAGATTCTTGACCGCGGTGAGCGAGCCGGTAATTTCCTCGCTCCACGATCTGCCGTCGCGCGATACATGTGTTTCCTGCGCCAGCGCCAGCGGTACCAGCAAGCCCAATGCGCACGCCAGTCCGACGAATTGTAGCGAACGTTTCAAAATGACCACCCCAGATTCTTCTTGTTCAGCAACTTTTCCTTCACCGTACAAGCAACCGTTCATCAAAAATCCGTGAATCAATCGATCTCCGGCAACTGCGCCAGCATGGTGCGGGCTTGCGACTTGATGTACACGCTTTGATCTTTCGCAGCCAGGGTCATCAGCACGCCGCGCACGCTGCCGTCGGCTTTCACCGGTTCCAGCATTCGCAACGCCTGGGTGCGCACACCCGGGTTGGAGTCGTTGACTAGCACCTCCAGAAACGCATCCCGCACCCGCACATCGTCCTTTACGTAGCTGCCCAGCGCATCCAGAGCCTTGAACCGCACACCCGGATTCGAATCGTAGCGCAGCGCATAAATCAGAGCTTCCCGCACCTGGGAATCGTTGGGTTTTTGGGTCAGCAGGTCCACAGAATCCATGCGCACGCCTGAGTTGTAGTTATTCCGCGCGGCATACAGCAGCAACTGCTGAATGCGCTGATCGTTCATTGAGCCTTGCGCTTCCTGCGTGGAAATCGTGTCGTACTTGATGCTGATCTGATTCGTGCCCGGTTCCTGCGTGACCGAGCGGATGCCGGTCACGGAGCCTTCGCTGACTGCCGCAGCAGGCTCATGAGGTGCGTTGGGTGCGTGCGCCACGAGCCTATAGGTTGTGCCTACTCCCCCAGCGAAGCCAAGAATCAGAATCGCCGACGCCAGCGCCGGCGAGAATCTCACCTGCCGCAGCCAGTTGGCCGGATCGAACGCCAGTCGGTGCCAGAACGCGCCCTGCTCGGTTGTTTCCAGTGCTTCCTGCAGGCGCATGCGTGAAGCCGCCAGCAGGTTGGGCGACGGCTCGGCCGTCGGAATCCGCCCCAGCGTAGCGTTGAACTCCCGCGCCGCCTTCAACTCGGCTGCGCATCCGGCGCAGCGGGCTACGTGCTGCTCCAGTTCATGGCGCGCATCGTCCGCCAGTTCGCCATAAACGTGAAGCACGATATTTTCTCTTACCCATTCACACTTCATAATTGTTCCCCCTCGGGGAAACGCTCTATTGCAACTGGGGACAGCCGCCTTTCGGCGGTCCCGGCCGGGCATTAGCCCCGGCCATTGCCTATCTCATATCCGCCAGCGCCCCGCGCAACTTCTGCGTAGCCCGGAACAGCGTGTTCTTGGCGGTTTCTTCCGTCGTATGCAAAATCTCGCCAACCGTTCTCAGCTTCAATCCGTGGTAATGCTTCAATTCAAAAACCATGCGCTCCCGCGGCGAAAGCTTTTCCAGCGCGCCCGAAATTCGCGCGCCCAGTTGACGCCGCATCAGATCGCGCTCCGGATTCGCTCCCGCGCGCCCGTCCGGCACCTGGTCCAGCAGATCGTACTCGCCGCCGGAACTATCCTTCGCCACCGGCGCGTCTTCTTTGCGCACGCTTTTCTTGCGCAGATGGTCGAGGCACAGGTTGGTGACGATGCGGTAAATCCAGGTGTAGAAAGAACATTCGAATCGAAAACTTCCGATGTTCTTGTACGCCTTGAGGAAGGCGTCCTGGTAAACGTCCTGGGCATCGTGCTCGGTGCCGGTAAGATGCAGCGCCAGGCGCAAAACCGCCTGATCATAGCTCCGCACCAGTTCCTCGAAGGCAGCGCGATTGCCGCGCTGCGCCTCGCGGATCAGCATCGTGTCGTCTATGCGGCGTTCTTGCCCAGCCATGCGGCCCCGCGTCGTGGGGTCCTGGTTCTCACTGACTCCGTTCGCACTGACTCCGTTACCGCCGACTCTATCCGCTCGCTCGCTTCTCGTTCCCGAGCGGGATCGTCCGCCAACCGCAAATGGTAATGTCCATGCATCGGCCGGCATGTTTCTTCGCGTCCTCTGCCTGCCCGGCGCCTGTGCTTATCCGGGCTGGCAAGGAATAGACGGATTGTCAGAGCAACCGTGAGCAGAAATTATAGGCCATCGGCGGGATTTCTTCGGGCCTAGGTGGTTCAGGGATAAAGGTTTAACTACACAGAACAACGACCCGCCGTTGGGCCGGGGGCAATAAGCAACTCATTCTGACGCCGACCGGTCGGGATCCTCGCCCGACCCAGGTTCAAATCTGCGGTCACGTCCTTGTGCAGCCTCATCGTACCCGAACTCGCCCCGTCCCGCGAAATCGGCAGCCACCAAGATCAGGAACTTCGTTTTTGCAATTGATTGCCGAACAGGTGTAGGACACCAATGTGGCCTCTGTGGGAGAATGAACCCATGACTGGAGTCCAATTCGTAACCGATGGCAAAGGCCGCAAGGTCGCAGTTCTCATTGATCTAAAGAAGCACGGGGCCCGGCTGGAAGATTTCTGGGACGGCCTCATCTCTGAATCCCGCCGAAGAGAGGCAGGGATACCGCTGGAAAAGGTAAAGGCGGATCTCGTGAAGCGTGGGCGGCTTCGTGAATAGTTATGCCGTCGAGCTGAAACCCTCAGCGCGCAAGGAACTCGAATCGCTGCCCGATACAGTCTTGGCACGCGTGGTGCGAAGGATCGAATCGCTTCAACTCGATCAACGGCCCGCCGGCTGCAAGAAGTTGAAAGGGCTATTAGGGACCAGTGGCGCGTCCGAATTGGCGACTGGCGCGTTATATACATCGTCGATGATAAAGCCAGGCTCGTGAGCGTGACTCGCATAGCCCACCGACGCGAAGTTTATGATTAGCGCCACCGGCGTGCAGCGACACGAACGCTTTGCTTACTCTGCCACCGCTTCCTTCTCGATCACGACTTTCAAATGCGCGGTCACGTCCTTGTGCAGCTTCACCGGCACGGTGAACTCGCCCACCGTTTTGAGCGGCTCGTGAAGCTGAATCTTGCGCCGGTCGAGCGTGAAGCTCTTTTTCTCCAGCGCGTCGGCGATGTCACCCGAAGTCACCGATCCGAAAAGTTGATCGTGCTCGCCCGAGCGCCGCTGGAAGGAAACTGACAGGCCCTCAAACTGTTTGGCCAACTCTTCCGCCTGCGTCTTCTCTTTGGCTGAGCGCCGCACCGACGAGGCCTTCATTTGCGCGATCACGGCTTTGTTGCCGGCCGTGGCTTCAATCGCCAGCTTGCGCGGCAAAAGGTAATTGCGTCCGTACCCGACGGCCACCTTCACAACATCGCCGCGGGCACCCAGCTTGGCTACATCTTCTTTGAGAATCACTTCCATGGTATGACTCCGGTTGCAAAATTCTTTCGCCGCAGATTCACGCGGATCATCACAGATAAACCAAAATGCTCAAAAAGCCTCGTCCGTGTGAATCCGTGGCCCAGATCCTTACGACGCCCGTCCGGCAAACGGCAGCAGAGCGATGTTACGCGCCTTTTTGATCGCAGCCGAGAGCCGGTGCTGGTGCGGAGAGCAAACCCCGGTCAAACGCCGGGGCACGATCTTGCCGCTTTCCGCAACGAACTGGCCCAACATGCGGTAATCCTTATAGTTGATGTCTTCGATTTTTTCCACGCAAAATTTGCAAACCTTCTTGCGCCGGAAAAACTTGCGACCGGCATCGCGCCCCGACCCGCCGCCAGGCCCGGAACGGCCGCCGAATCGCGGACGATCACCACCCGGACGATCGCTTCGTGGTCCATGACTCTCGCGGGGCGCATCCCCCGCGGGGCGATCGGCAACGCCACTCGGTGCTTTGCTCTCTTCAGCCATAATTCTCCTTTTTCATTGGCCAGTGGTCAATAATCAGTGGCCAGTCAAATCGCAACTATTCAGATCGATCCCATGCCCTGCCAGAACTGGCCACTGCCCACCGGACACCGGCCACTGCTCCTCAAGCCGTCGCCGGAGTTTCCGCGGGCGGCACAGCCGGAGCTTCTTCCGCCACCGGCGCTGCCGCCGCCGGCTGCGCGCTCACCTTCTTGCGCGCGTCGCGGAGTTTCTTGATCTTTTCCAGCCGCTTCTGCTCCTCGTCGATGCGTACGGTGAGGAACTTGATCACTGGCTCGGTTACGCGCAACCGGCGCTCCAGTTCGTGAATCACCTCGCCTCCGCCTTCTACCGTCAACAGGATGTAGATTCCTTCGCGGAATCGGCGCACCATGTAGGCCAGACGGCGTTTGCCCATGCGGTCCACGCTCTTCACCGTCCCGCCTGCGGCGGTCACCGACGACTCCAGCGTGGAAATCAGTTTGTCGAGATCTTCGTCCGCCATGTCCGGCCGGACAATAAACATCAGCTCATACGTACGATTCATTCGCTATCTCCAAAATCTTAAGCAGTGGGCCAGTGATCGGTGGTCAGTGACCAGCAAACCCAGCTTCCGCAGAAACCATATTTTTAGGCAAAGCCAAATTCTGATCACTGGCCACTGGCCACTGGTCACTGATCTTTGCGGTTGAAGCGGTTCATCGCCGCTGCCGGACCGTCCTTCAAAATCACCTTCACCGCATCTTCGGCAGTGTCGAGAATTCCGTCCACCACCTTGAGATCTGCCTTGCGCATCGGCGCCAGCAGATAGCGCTGGCTGTCTTCTACCTTGCGTTCCGGCGCCACCCCGATCCGGATGCGCAAGAAATCTTTCGTTCCCAGCGCGCCGATGATCGACTCGATCCCATTGTGCCCCGCCGAACTCCGCCGGGTGTGAATCCGCAGCGTGCCCAGCGCAAAGTCTAGTTCGTCCTGAATCACAATCAGGTCCGACTCGGGCTGCACGTCGTGCTTGGCCGCCAACTCCCGGACCGACAACCCGCTCAGGTTCATGTAAGTCTCAGGCTTAGCCAGCAGCACCGGCACATCGCTAAGCACCACCCGCGCCGTCAATGCCCGGCAGTGCCGGCTCCTCACGTCCACTCCCAAATCGCCGGCGATCCGATCAATCGCGAGGAATCCCAGGTTATGCGGTGTCAACGCGTACTCGATACCGGGATTGCCGAGACCGACGATCAGTTTCACGCAGCGGATCCTTCGCCTGGCTCAGAACCGGTCCTGCGCACGCAACCCAACCCGAAGCAATGACGCCAACCGACTCCAGCGCACGCCAATCGGCATCACTTCTTCTCCTTTTTCTCGGCCTTCTCGGGCTTCGCCGCAGCCACTTCCTCGCCTTCCTCGGTCTCCTGCTTGCCCTTCTTGATGACTTCTGGCTCGGCCGGAGTCGCCGTCGCATCCGCCGCCACTGCTTCGGGCGCGGCGACAACTTCCTCCTTCACTGAGGTCACGTGGGCCACCGGCTGATTGGCATCGCTCAAGAATTTCAGTTTCTCGCCATGTGGCAAATCGGAAACCCGCAGCACCGTGCCGAAAACCAGGTGGCTCACGTCTGCATCAATGTGGCTGGGGATGTCTGCCGGCAGGCACTCGACTTCCACCTCGCGCAGAATCTGCTCCAGAATGCCGCCCTGCTGCTTCACGCCCTCGGCTTCGCCCTTGAGCACGATGGGCACGTTCACCCGCAGCACTTTGTCCATGGCGATGCGCTTCAGGTCGATGTGCAGCAGCGCGCCCTTGATGGGCTCATACTGCCAATCGACGATCATGGCCTTGGTGTGCTCGCCGCCATTCAGGGCGAGATCGAAAATCGTGTTATGCCCGGTCTCGGAGTGCAGAATGCGCAGCACCTGCCGCGGATCCACCGTCACCGCCAGCGAGTCCTTGCCCGCGCCGTAGACCACGCCGGGGATTTTCCCTTCGCTCCGCACCCGCCGCGCGTGATTCTTGTTGCCCGCTTCCCGCGGATGCGCTTCCAGAGTATTCTGTTCGATTGCCGTCGCCATAAGTTCGATTCCTTACTAAGTAAATAACTTGCTGACTGAAGTCTCTTCGTGATTGGCCTGGATCGCCCGGCCAATCAATCCCGCAATCGAAAGCACTTTGATCTTGGGCTCCCGCAGCGCTTCTTCGCTGAGCGGAATGGTATTGGTCACCACCACTTCGCGGATCGACGATCTCGCAATGTTATCCACCGCCGGCCCCGACAGAACCGGATGCGAGCAGCAGGCGTAAACTTCCGTCGCGCCGTTGTCTAGCAGCGCCGACGCCGTCTTTACCAGCGTCCCCGCCGTATCGATCAGATCGTCGATGATCAGGCAGGTGCGCCCGTGAACGTCGCCGATCACGTTCATTACTTCGGCCACGTTCATCTCCACGCGCCGTTTATCCACGATCGCCAACGCCGCGTCCACCTTCTTGGCAAAAAATCGCGCCCGCTCTACGCCGCCCGCATCCGGCGAAACCACCGTCAGATTGGGCAGCGCCAGCCGCTTGAAATGGTCCACCAGCACCGGCGAAGCGAACAGATGATCCACCGGAATATTGAAAAAACCCTGTAGCTGCGGCGTATGCAAATCCACGATAAGCGCCCGGTGAGCCCCGGCCGTGGTCAGCAGGTCCGCCACCAGCTTCGACGAAATCGGGCTGCGCGGCTTGTCCTTGCGGTCCTGCCGGGCATAACCGAAATACGGAATCACCGCCGTGATGCGCCGCGCCGATGCTCGCTTCAAAGCGTCGATCATCAGCAGCAACTCCATCAGGTGCTCGTCCACGCTGGTGCTTCTCAGGTCCGCGCGAACGGCGCGGCACGTCGGTTGCATCACAAACACGTCGCAGCCGCGCACGTTCTCCTGGATCTGCACATACGCTTCGCCATCGGCGAAGCGCGTCACCTGGGCCTGGCCGCGAGGCATACCCAAAAAATTGCAGACCTCGTCGGCGAGTGGTTCATTGGCCGTACCGCTGAAAATCTTGAACTTCTCGTCCGTCCGCGGGCGCTGTTTGCGTTCGGGCTTTTCTTCGGGCACGAGCACCGCTCTTTTCTCGGCCTTCTCCGTCTTTTCCGGCGGCGTTACTACAGTGGCCATAGGCAGTTCTCAGTTCTCGGTTCCCAGCTCTCAGTCTTTCGGGCTCGGCCGGCTCAACTGAGAACTGAGAACCGGCAACTGGGAACTGATTTTCTGGCTGGGCCGCTAGGATTCGAACCTAGACAAAGTGCTCCAAAGGCACTTGACCTACCATTAGTCGACGGCCCAGTAACCCGTTGTTGATTGTCGACTTTCGATTGTTGATTGAACCCCAGGGGGGCTGTTCCAATTGTCAACCAATAAGCGAAAATCAACAATCAAAAACTCGCTCCGCGCCGCGCCGTCCAAAACCGGCAATCGCAAACCGGCAATCGCAAACCGGCAATCGCAAACCGCTAATCGAAAACCCTCTTCCAGTACTGCCGCCGCGTCAGCGTAGCCGTTGCCTGCGCTACCCATCCCTCTTTTCGCAACCTTGCCGCTGCCTTCTGCGCCGCCGCCCGCGAGGCAAATAGTCCGTACAGGGTTGAGCCGGAGCCTGACAGCGACGCATACTTCGCGCCCGTGCGCTCCAGCGCACTTTTCCCCTCACGCAGTTCGGGATACTCAGGAAAGACGACCCGTTCAAAGTCGTTCTCGATCCCGGTCCGGACAAGCTCGAGAAGCGGATTCCCGGCCCGGCCCCTCCTGGGTTCAACAGTATGACGAGGAGCACCGGTGTAAATCTCACCCAGCCACGCAAACACCGCACGGCCAAGCTCAACCATTCTAGCGGAAGCCTCAGGCACCGTCAATTTCATCCGCCGATCCCACTCCGCAAACGCCTTAGACGTCGAAATCCCCAGCTCCGGTGTCACCACCACACACGCTATCGCCGGCAAATCTTCCTGCGGATATACCTGCTCCCCGCGACCCACCCCCAGCACCGTCCCGCCCACCAGGAACAGAGGCAAATCCGACCCAACCTCCGCCGCAACCCTCAGCCGCTCCGGCGCCGGCAGTGTCTTTTTCAACACCCGTTCCAGCCCGAGCAGCGCCGCTACCGCGTTCGCCGACGCTCCTCCCAGTCCACCCTGTACCGGCAACCGTTTCTCAATCTCAATGACCACGCGGCCTTTCGCGCGCAATGCCTGCATGGTCTTTTCCACAATGCGATAGCAGGTGTTCGATTCGTCTCGCGGCACCCGCGGTTCCGCGCAGTGAATCTCAATGCCGCGTCCGCGCCCCACGCTCACCCGGATCACATCATGCAGCGCAATCGTCTGATAAACCGTCAACAGCTCATGGAATCCGTCCGCCCTCGCCGCGCCAATGCGCAGTCCAAGATTGATCTTCGCGAACGATCGCACCGTCACCGTCATGGGGAAATGATTGTAAAGTTTCGGCGGCAGAATTACGATTCCTGGCTCCAGTCGGACCCAATCAAATCGTCCCCTATCCCGCCCGACACACTTTCGTAATCTCGACTACCGCCAAAGATTGGATCACTCTTAATTTGTGATTCCAATCACACTCGTCCTCTGGACGGTCCCCGGTTCGGAACCACAAAACATCGCAACCGCAAGTGCTGCCCCGAGATTTTCCGGGATACCCTGTGAAGCATTCCCCGTAAGCCGAGGGGGCGAATTGCGCTGCAGCAAGTCAGTACGGGCCAAATCTCTGCGCTGGTGGCCCGCCGCGACTCTCAGTCGCCGGCCGCCGGAGCTTTAGGGGAAAACGAGCATGTGCCGGGCAGTTCAACATTGCTTTTTCTGCTTGATGTTCCTTGTCGCGGCATCTGCCTTTGCGGGTGCACAAAGTGATTACCAGGTTGTCGCCGTCACCAATGGCGGAACGATTTCCGGCACCGTCAAATGGTCGGGTCCTGTGCCCAAAGATCTTGAATTCCCCATTACCAAGGATCCCAACATCTGTGATCCCGACTCCAAAAAGACTGCCGATCTTGATCGCCTCATCATCGGACCGCAGGGCGGCGTCGCCAACACCGTCGTCTATCTTAAGAATGTCTCCAGCGGCAAGGCCATGGACCTGCCCGATCAGCGTCGTCACCTCGATCAAAAGCACTGCCGCTATATTCCCCACATCCTTCTCGTTCCGAAGGGTGGGAACCTGGGAATGCAAAGCTCCGACGCCACCCTGCACACCATCCACATGGATGGAGCGGCCACCTTCAACTTGCCTTTCCCGTTCACCAACCAGGTGGTTTCGCGCACAATGAAGACGCCGGGCTTGGTTAACCTGCGCTGCAACGGCGGCCATGTCTGGATGAATGCCGAAATGATGGTGGCTGCCAATCCCTACTATGCGGTCACCGACGAAAGCGGCCGCTTCGAACTCACCGACGTGCCTCCCGGGACGTATCAGCTTGTGGCCTGGCACGAGGGCTGGGGACTGGCGGGCAAAGAACAGGCTTACGATGTTTTGACCGAACACACTGTCCAGCGGCCGATCTTCACCGAACCTAAGACTTGGGAAAAATCGGTCCGCGTAGAAGCCAATCAGCCAGCGGCGGTCAACTTCGTGATCTCAAAGTAAGTAGGAGATGTCGGGCCTTAACAGAAAATTGATCCGCGCTCATCCGCGCAAAGCTGATCCGCGCAAATCCGCGGCGAAAAGAAGTTCGGCGTAACTACCGCCGTTTGTACAGCACCGCAAACTCGAACCCCGCATTCGGCGGAAACAATTCCGCCACTTTGCGCAGCCGCTCCGCCAGAGCCGACGGCGCCAGCAGCGGATAATCCCGCTCCCGCAGGTCGTAATAATCCACATCCAGGTACAGCGACAGCAGATAAATCGAAATCGTGTCCGCGAACGTCGCTTCCAGATATTCGTTCTTGAAGCGCTCCGCGTCAGCGCCGCTGGTGGCCTGTTTGCGCGCTTCCCAGGCATCCAGCGAAGTCTCGCCGCGCACTCCCGCTTCCACCTGTTTCCACGCCAGGTCGCTGAACTCGCGCGACACTCCCGCATGTTCCACCAGCCCGTGGCCCACGTTGATATAAAACTCGAAGGCCACGGAAAACTTGTCGTCCATCAGCCGCGTGGAGATGAACACGCACTGCGAATCGCCCAGGCTCAGATTGCGGTGGCACACCGCGTTGTCGCTCAGCAGAACGTCGTAACGGTCGGCGATCACCGTCTCCTCGCCCTGATTCACCGTCAGCGGGACAAAGTAATACGCCTTGCGCTCCAGCCCCGCCGCCACTCGCGCCGGCACGGCGGCAATCATCCGTTCCAGGTCGAAGGAACTGATCGCGGTCTCGCCCGCCACCGCATAACAAATCCCGTTGGCCGCCTGCGAAACCGGCGTCTGCCGCACCACTTCCGCGGGGCTCCGCGTAATCGCTGGGGCTGTCTGCGCCATGCTTCCTATCTTATACACTAGGCAGGATTACACTGAGCGGAAAGGCTCCGTGCCCATGGATCTCGGTAGTGGCTCAATTTGAAAATCTTCAACGTTGCGCCTCCTCCGGCGTCATCCCGAAGTCCCGCGCTTTCACCAGCGGGACGAGGGCTTGCCCTGAGCGAAGCCGAAGGGGATCTCCCGTGCGCATACAGCCGACCCTTTTCAAACTGAGCCACTACCGGTAGTTCTCGCTTGATCGACTGGAAGAAGCCGGCCACAAGAGGCCGACCGGAAGAGAAGTTTGCCCGGACTGGTTTGCCGGAAGGAGAAAGTGTTCGCCCGCTATGAAAGAGTTCCCGGAGTTCATGAAGCACTCAGCCAACCGAATCGCCGCCGGAAGCCAGGCGACCCCGGGAGTCGAAGGTTACGTCTTCGATGGCGTCGATGGGAGCCAGATGGCATTCTGGACCTGCCATGAGACAGCCTCGTCAGCCCCCCATGCCCACGACTACGACGAATACATGCTTGTCGCGGAGGGCCGTTATACCCTGATCATCGACTCGAAAAGGATTCCACTGAAAGCCGGAGAAGAATACTTCATACCTCGCGGCGTCCTGCACGGCGGCGAGGTCGTTGCCGGAACCAGGACGATCCACGCCTTCGGCGGCCATCGGGCAGACCGGGTCGGCCTGCCGTAATAACTGGCCCGCATTAAAGAACAAGGCCCGTGGCGATTCGCCACGGGCAGCTTGCATCCCACGTTGTTCGCCTTCTTAAATGGAGAAGGTTGATCCAGGCTCAAGAAGGGGTCCTTCGAATCCGCAAAGATGGATCAATCGCGAGCCCAATTGATCCCGAGGATACCAAGGATGAGCACTAAGAGCACATTTCCTTCAGTGATTTTCTAACTAATCGCACCTCCGGTAGGCGGATACTTCGCCCGCATTGCGCCCGTGTCCGTCGTGGCCTCGGCCACGGAAGCAAAGCCGTTGCCGTCCAGGACCACGCGAAATCCCCAGCCCACACAGCCGTCGATGGGGCCGGGAGGCCAACTGTGACAATACTGATCCTCTGCGGGCGGCGGCGCCGTGACGCACACCTCGGAGACGCATGTGAGGCACCTGCCATAGCCTACATTTTGCCCCTTGAGCACGGTGGCAAAAGTCCAGGAGCTGCGACTCCCGGCCACTGCGGTGTTATAGCCCACGCGAAGATCTTTGCCGGTCTGGTTTACGAAGTAGGTGTCATAGCCGTAGCAACTTTCGACTGGCGGCCCTCCCGCGCGCAGAATCGCGCGGTCCCCTCCCGCATCGGGGACTTCGAGCGCGGTCATGTGCGCCCAGCCGGGATCGCGCGCCGCCATCTTGAGCAGGGCGTTGCGGTGCGCTCCCACGTCGGGGACGTAGCGAAGAGTGTGATAGGCCCAGATAGGCTGTTCTGCCGCTTTCTTCAAAAGACTGTCGCGATGAGCGCCGAGATTGGGAACCCAGCGCAGAGTCGCATAGGCCCACTGTGGCGGACCTTGAAGAACCTGGGCCACTAGGGCGTCCGCTCCGCCCTCGGCCACCGCGGCCTTCAGAATGTCTTCATAGCAACTGTTCACGTTTTCAATCGCTGACTGCGTCTTTGGATATCCCTTGGCCAATCGCAGCCCCAGCTTCCGTTGGTCGATCTGATTCATGCCGGAATCTCCTTTTGTTGGTTCAAAAACGGCACCGATCATACCCACCCTCGTGTTCGACCATAGTGCGCAACAATTCTCATACGAACCGCCCCCTAACGCTCGGAGTGCCTCGGGCGGAGGAAAATCCGAGCGGTCGATAAGGAATCGCCAGCCATTGATTGCCACGCCTTCGACGTGCTACCGATGTGCTTCCGTCGCCGGGCCTTCCAATTCGAAATTCCGAGGAATTTCCTTGACTCCCGACCGACGAGCGGCGATCCTATCCGTGTACACGCTGCGATCTTTGACATCTGAATGGCAATGAAGTGAATGGCAATGAGATCATGCGGCGGGGGTAAGAGCCTCTACCGCAAAGGCCGCAGAGAACCCTTCCCGTTTTGGAACGAATGAGGGAGTTGACTCCACATAACTCCTGTCAGCTCAAGATTTTACCCGCAAGTGCCCTAGTCTCAGTATTTTACGCACGAAACCCGCTGTAACCTCTTGATTCCAATGCACCGGAGGGGGGAGGGGGTGGGGTCACTTGAATGAACGTTCCCATTTCGGTCCGCCCCGAACAGATTGGTATAGGTTAAGGACGTGCCGCCAAAATCCAGCCCCCGTCCGCCTCGCTGGTATCTGATCCCGGTGCGAGTCGCGCTCGTCACCTTCATCGGCACTCTGATCGTGTTTGCCGTCAGCCTGCTCGTGGGAATCCTCGGAACCGTGGCCGTCTCCAGTTTTCGCCACGTCAACCCCAACATGACTGTCGCCTACCGCCACGTGGCTCTGCCCGCGGCCGTGATCGCAGGAATCATGATTTTTGTGTCCGCCCTCGCCATGGAAATCCGCCACTACCGCCAAATGAAAACCTTGGTTGCCATCGAGCGGGCAAGCTAACGAACGAGCCCGCGCTACAATCAAATCATGCCGCCTCGCATCGCCATCCCCGTCCCGCACTCAGGCGATCCTGAATACGCAGAACGCGCCCTGCCGCAATATCTTCGCGCCATAGAGATGGCCGGAGGCGAACCCGTCCGCATCCCGCTCGACCAGACTCCCGCCGAAGCCACGAAGCTCGATATCATGAAAATGATCGAGAGTTGCGATGCCGTACTCCTTCCCGGCAGCAAAGCCGATGTCGATCCCGCAAAATTCGGCGTCCCGCGCTCGCCCCACACCGCCGCCGCCGACCCTCGCCGCGACGCCGTCGACGAACTCCTGTTGCAGGACGCCTACGACTTGCGCAAGCCCATCCTCGGCATCTGCTACGGACTGCAAATTCTCAATGTCTTCCGCAACGGCTCGCTCATCCAGCACATTCCGGATTTTCTCCCGGAAGACTTGCGCACCCGCGTGAACCACGAGGCCGGAAGCAAAGTTGCCGTCGCGCACGTCGTAGAGATTCTACCGGAGTCAGAATTAGCAAGGATTATTGCCAGCGAAGGAAACGCTGGAGACACTCAAGTCCCAGGTCCGAGGTCCAAAGTCCGAGGTCCGTTCGTCGTGCCCGTGAACTCGTCTCATCACCAATCTGCAGACCTTATCGGCGACGGCTTGCGCCTCGTCGCCCGCTGCCCCGACGACGGCATCATCGAAGCCCTAGAAGGCACATCTCCCGATCACTTCGTCCTGGCCGTGCAGTGGCACCCCGAGCGCTCCGGCGATGACGACGAACCCTCCCGCGCCATCTTCCGCGCATTAATCGAAGCCGCCCGCGAACGGCACCAGAAACTCGCGAACGAAGCCGCCAAGACCCCGAGCAGTGCGGCTTTTTGATTTTCTTGAGTCGAATCTTTTCGGAAGTGTGGGTTTTGCCGAACTCTAGCGAGCCGGCGAAATCGCTGCCATGAGCGGCGCCGGTGAGTTCGATATGGCCGTAATCCTTATCATCGCCGGAAATATGAAGTTCGTCGCCGGATAGAGAACCTGTGAGCAAAATGAAACTCGCGCAGCCGCCCTCGTAGATTTTCAGATGGCCATCGACTCGCCCCTGGTTGATCGTCAATTCCAACTCAGTGCCAAGAGGGTTGGCGCCCTCTTCGTTGTGCTTCACATTGGAGTAGATGCGTTGCTCTGCACGCTGCGCTCTCGCGCCGGTAAACGACAACAGAGCAACAGCCAGAGGCAGATGGCGCCAACGAAAATGCATATTCACCGTTTCTTCGACTTCTTCTTCTTCGACTTCGCGCGGGCCCGATCCGCGGTCAGCTTTTTCGCGGGACGTTTCTCCAGCAGCGACACCACATGCGCGACCGCCGTATTCTCCAGGCTCAATCCCTCCGGAGTCTTCGCCTTCAACCCGACGCAATCTCCAGCCACACCCAGCAACTCCGCCACCCGCGCCCGAATCGCCCCTGCGTGCGGCCCAATCTTCGGAGCGGCCAGAATAAGGCTGGCGTCGATGTTCGCCACGCCGTAACCCGCATCCCGCACCCGCTTCAGCGCCTCGCGCAGAAACACCGCCGAATCTGCGCCCTTCCACTTCGCGTCCGCCGGCGGAAACAGCGCCCCAATGTCCGGCGCGGCAATAGCTCCCAGCAAAGCGTCAGTAATGGCGTGCAGCAGCACATCGCCATCCGAATGCCCGCCCAAACCCTGGTCGTGCGCCAGCGTAATTCCGCCGATCTTCAGCGAAATCCCCGCCCGGAATTCGTGCGAATCAAACCCGTGCCCGATTCTCATGCAGAAGCCTTGGCCACGGATTCACGCGGATTCTCACGGATCTTCTTTCTCTCATTGTCGAACACGAGGCGCCGGAACTGGGGGCGTAGCCCAAAGTTGAGCAGTAAACCAACCTCGACTTCGGTCGCGCGCAGATAGTGCAGCAGTTGAGCTTCGTGCGCAGGTTCGAGGGTTCGCGCAGCTTTCAACTCGAGGAGAATCACACCCTCGACAATCAGGTCGGCATAGTATTGGCCAACCTTTCTGCCGCGGAACCACACCGGCACAGGAACCTCCCGCGCAGCGCTCAGGCCTGACTCCGCCAGCGCCACCACCAGCGCTTCCGCGTAAGTCGACTCAAGAAATCCGTGACCGAGTTCGTTGTACACGTCGTAGAAAATCCCGATGATCCTGTCAGTCAATTCGGAGTGCTTCAAGCGCGAGGTCGGAGGATTCATCAATAGCAAGTCTATTCGGTGGCCGTGACCTTGATCCGTGGAAATCCGTGAAAATCCGTGGCTCATTTCCCTAAGTAGAACTCCGCCAGCTCCATATCTGCCGGAGCCGTGATCTTGATGTTCCGCGGCGAACCCATCACCACCGCTACTTCGTGTCCCGAGCGCTCCACCAGCGAAGCCTCGTCGGTTCCGAGAAATCCATCCGCCGATGCTTCATCAAACGCTTTCTTGATCACGCTATACCGGAATCCTTGCGGCGTCTGCGCCATCACCACACTCGCCCGCGGAATCGTCGCCTTCACCAGCGCGCCTTCCGCCGTTCGCTCCACTTGTTTCACCGTATCCACCGCCGGGAGCCCGGCAATGGCCGCGCCATATTTCTGCGCGGCCTCGATCACCTCGGCAATAATCTCGGCCGTCACCAGCGGCCGCACCGCATCGTGTACCAGAACAATGTCGTCCGCCGCCGCCGCAATCGCTTTCAGCGCGTTTTCCACCGATTGCTGCCGGTGCTCGCCGCCCTCGACCAGTTGAACTTTCTTCTTCATGACGTCGGTTTCTTTTTCGAGGCGTGCGCGGAATCCCGCAATCTCGTTTTCCCGCAGCGCAATCCATATCTCGCTCACCGCCGCAACCGCGGCAAACTTGCGCAGCGTATGAATCAGGATCGGCGTCCCGCCCAGTTCCGTAAACTGCTTCGAGGTTGACGTCTTGTTGACCTTGGCCTTTGCGTCTTTACGGCTCGAGACCGGCGCCATGCGCGTTCCCAGCCCAGCAGCAGGAATAATCACAACTACCTTCATAGCGGGCTGTCAGTATACGAGCGCCTGATGCCAGAGTTCAAATCATGCGGGCGATTGAACTTTGCGGTCAATAGCTTTTGACCGGCAGCCGTCCGCGGCCAAAAGTAGCGCTCCCCGCAAAACTCAGAAAGCCTTGCAAGGTTCTCTCACAAAGGTGTGTATGGCCGGGCAATTCTTTCCCGATGAATCCCCGGAACCGCTCATCCACATACTCCTCTCAAAATCTCTCAACTCCCTCGCCGTCAGTGGGTTACGCAGGCCGCCAACCAATTCTTCCTCTCTGGCACCTGACGTGCGACCTGACAAATATGCCGGGCGCGTAACTGTTACTACGAGCACCAGCCACAGGCGGGGGATGCCATGAAACCGAGCCGCATCTGGATCGAAATTATCGCGCCATGCATAGCTGTCGCCTGCGTTCTCGCTCTCGGCATCGCATTCTTAGGCGCGGTCGTTTATGCCTTGGAAGAAACTCCCGAGTCTGCGCAGGCAGCCGAACCGCCCGCCAGTCCTCAGCAGTCTTATGAAGGCATGGTCAGCGACTCCCAATGCGGCGCCAAGCACTCCGCCGCCATCGGCAAGGCCGCCAGCGATTGCGCGCGAGTCTGCGTGCACGGCGGCTCTCAATTCGCTCTGATTGACGGTGACAAGATGTATCTCCTCGAAGGAGAATCGGCAGCCTTGAAGCGGCTCGCCGGGCAGCGGGTCAAAGTGACCGGGACCCTCACTGGAAACACAATCGCAGTCTTTTCGGTTTCAACCTAGGAGTCTTTTCAAAATTCTGCTGGCCCCCACTCACCCTACGAAACCGTAGGTTTCGTTTCCACCACCGGGCCCGGCACAACCGGCGTCGCGACCGCACCCGTCACCGGCACGGCCGGCGCTCCCGAAATTGCTACGCCCGTCCGCGGATACTGCCTCTCATCCCACTTACCGAAGATCATCTTCCCCGCCGTGGTTTGCAGCACCGACGTCACCGACACATCAATCGTCTTCCCGATCATCTTCCGCGCGTTGTCCACCACCACCATGGTCCCGTCATCCAGGTAAGCCACTCCCTGGTTGTATTCCTTGCCTTCTTTCAAAATGTACACGCGCATGGTCTCGCCGGGCAAAACGATCGGCTTCAGCGAATTGGCCAGCTCATTGATGTTCAGCACGTCCACTCCCTGCAGTTGAGCCACTTTATTCAGATTGAAGTCGTTGGTGATGATCTTTCCCTCATACAGCTTGGCCAGTTCGATCAGCTTCAAATCTACTTCTCGCACCGCCGGAAAATCATCTTCCACAATCTGAATCTGCAGGTTCGCCGACTTTTGCAGCTTCTGCAAAATGTCCAACCCGCGGCGGCCGCGGTTGCGCTTCAGCGAGTCGGCCGAGTCGGCCACCAGCTGCAACTCGCGCAGCACAAACTGCGGGGTCACAATAATGCCGTCCAAAAACCCGGTTTCGGCAATGTCGGCGATTCGCCCGTCGATGATCACGCTGGTGTCGAGAATCTTGTAGCTCTTCTTCGACTGTTTTTCCCCGCCGAAGATTCCCCCCAGCGCTGCCAGGTTCAGCAGATCGCCCTTGTTGCCGCCCACCACCAGGCCCACATAAGCCATCAGCAGCATCACCAGAATTTGCAGAAAGTTCCGTGTCGGCCCCTCGGACACACTGCTGCGGATCACCAGCGCAAACAGGTAAGCCCCGCAGATGCCCAGGATGCTCCCAAGCGCGGCCCCGATCAGCCGCTTCAGGCTCACCCGGCGCAAGTTCCATTCAAACAGGACGATTGCCGCGCCGACCACGGCGCCCACCGCCGCATCCAGGTTTCGTGGCAATCCGAACGGACCAATCACATAGCAGGTAACGGCGACAACCATTACAAAAATAAGGCGTACAAGAAGCAAGTCCACAGTTAAGACCTCCCGGGGTGCAGCTTCGCCGCCCACGGTGGCGCAACACACCCGTGCCGCGTTTCTCGCCGCCCCGGCGGGAATCGGCCCTTCGTTTATTGCAGGGCGCGCAAGAATTAGGGGAATGAATGTACGCCCTGTCCCGGCCCCTGGGGGCTCGGCCGGGAAGCCAGTAAATCTAACGCCAAGAGTATATACCCAAAAGTAAATAGCGGAAAAAACAAACGGGACTTCGGACTTCGGACCTCAGACTTCAGACCTCGGACCTCAGACCTCAGACCTCAGACCTCAGACTTCGGACTTGTGGCCGCATCCACATCCCTCCGAAGGGTCCGCATGAGGCAGTCCAAGGCTGCAGTCCGCAAACAGAGGCCTGAGGTCCGAAGTCCAAGGTCCAAGGTCCGAAGTCCAAGTTCTGAGATCCGAAGTCCGAGGTCCGAGGTCCGAGGCCCAAGGTCCAAGGTCCAAGGTCCGGAAGTCCGCTCTTCCGCCCTGCTAAACTTCCCTCCATGAAAGCCTTGGTCATCACCAGCCTGTCCGGCCCCGAAGCTCTGGCCATCCAAGACACCCCCGAACCAACCCCAAAGCCTGATCAAACTCTGATCCGCGTCCACGCCGGCGGCCTCAACTTCGCCGACCTCATGACCACCCACGGCGGCTATCCCGGCACCCCGTTGCCTCCACTCATCGCCGGACGCGAATTCGCTGGCGTCGAAGAATCCACCGGCCGCCGCGTCATGGGATACATCCAATACGCCGCCTTCGCCGAAAAAGTCGCTGCCCACCCCCATCTGCTCTGGCCCACCCCCGATCACTTCACCGACCAGCAAGCTGCCGCCTTCCCCGTCAACTTTTTCACCGCGTACCTCGCCTACTGGCAATCCGGCATGACGCAGACTTCCGATGGGCGAACCCACCGCGTTCTCATCCACGCCGTCGCCGGAGGCGTCGGCACCGCCGCCGTGCAAATCGGCAAGCTCCTCGGCGTCGAAATGTACGGCACCTCTTCCTCCGACGAAAAACTCGCGCGCGCGAAATCTCTCGGCCTGCAGCACGGCATCAACTACAAGCAGCACGACTACGAAGAGGTGGTGAAGAATCTCACCCACGGCGAAGGCGTCGACGCGGTTTTCGAAATGCTCGGCGGCGAACACACCGCCAAGAGCCTGCGCTGCCTGCGCG
>Ga0302325_10000707_pt1 | contig 89738 bp, 55 predicted proteins | sample Palsa_T0_2_FD_201948 | JGI IMG/M metagenome (GOLD analysis project Ga0302325, IMG submission 201948) | Peat permafrost microbial communities from Stordalen Mire near Abisko, Sweden - Palsa_T0_2 | ecosystem: Environmental > Terrestrial > Soil > Palsa > Peat permafrost | place: Sweden: Abisko...
GTTCCCGGGGCTCCCACGAACATTCAGTTTATGATCAAGGACTCAAAAAAGTACGCCGCGACCGGCGGCTGGGGGTTCGGCCATTTCGCAAACGGCAAACCCGGCGACGCCGTGTTTATGAAAAGCTGCTTTCCCTGCCACGAGAAGGCCAAAGCGACCGATTTTGTCTTTACTCACTATGCACCTTGATGCTGAAACCTAGAGCAGAAAGGAATGAAACAATGGTCAGACGCAAATCAAATCGCGGGCTCAGACGAGGCGGGGTAACAGCGTGAGTGTGAGAGCGACGGCGGAAGTTGTTGCGACAGAAATGAAAATGCTAGTCAGAAAAACGATTCGGCCCGGCACCAATCAAAAACGGACGCAACTTCCGGTTTGTCGCTTATCGGGACAGAACCGCATCTTTTGGGGATTACTCCCGGTTAGGCGGTGACCCGACCGGAATTGTGGGAGACGAAGATTTCTTCGGCCAGCCACGCTCGAAGAGTGCATCGGCGAAGGTGCGCTCACTCAGGATGGTGCCCTGGTAAAACATCACCAACGCCCTCTTCTATTCCCGATTGAACACCAATGCGTCCGGCTTGCTGTGACCCGCCTGCTGGACGGTCATCGTCAACGTGTTCAGGTCGGGAGAAAGCGTGATCCGCTGCGTGTCTGTGGTCCTGCCGTTGATCTTGTCGGTTATTTCCAGAGTTTGGTCGTTCACCCGGTGTCCCGACGACGCGGAGCCCGGCGCAACCTCGGCGCCCTGGACTGGATAATCTTTCCCGTCGAATTTCATCGTTCTGGCGGAATGTTCCGCAGGAAGCAAGAGCGCGAGGCCGTCCCCCTGGTAAGGCTGAATCTCAAGTTCGTAGACTGAATTTACCTTCTCGTTCGCACTTTCCCACCTGCCCGCGAAACCCGAGCTCCCCGCCGTTCGCGTGAACACGTAATCGATGCTGAATGTCCACCCATCGGGCCGAGAGGCCGTGAAGTTGTCGGTGAGCGTCTTGGCGTCCGCTGAAAGCTTGAAGATGGCCGTCATTACTGTGTACCCTTCCTTCTTGCGGACGAACTTCCAAGTATTGGGCTCGACAGGGGTAACCGACACGGTGGTTCCTGAGTGGCCGGGCTGTTCGGTCCCGTCCACCACAATCGTCTCCGTTCCACCACCGCCAAAGTCGAAGACGTACCTGTTTGGGCCGGCGGCTTCGATCTTCATTTGGTCGGTTTCCTTGCTTTGGGAAGGATCGAGCTTCCATTTTCCGACAAATGGATCGCTCGCCGCCCACAACGTACCTGTGGTCAGCCAAGCCGCCAGCAAAAACTTGAGAGCACGCTTGAACACGGAATCCTCCTTCCCAGAAACTCGCGGCTCAGCGGATGAGGGTATGGTATCCGTCAAACATGATTTCACACTTGGTTGTCGATTGATGAGAAAAGGGCAATGCACTCATCGAGCGGGAATGAGGTACCCTTCTGTTTCCGGGAGGATTGTCGCCTAACCGGAAGTTACTCCTTAGACGATAGCCAGCCTGGACCGTGAAACCGACTGGCCGGCGCTGCTTCGGATGTCAGCCAGCTGGCACAATTCGACCCCGATTGGCCAATGCTGTTCCGGCAAGTCGGAGCGGCCTGTCCTGGTAGTGGGGATGGAGAAGATCTCCAGCACCTCTTCGAAACCCGATCCAGCGCTTCAGGTTCCTCCGCAATCGCTCACTCTTGCGCCGATCGAAGTGGGAACCTATGCCAAGGTATAACTTTTATACCTCTCCGTTTCTGTTCGAGAGTTCCCCGGAATGACCCGCGTGAAACAAGCGCACCTGGGCGATCGCGGGCCGAGCAGCTCCAATCGATGAATCAGAATTTCTAAACGCGACAAAACTGCCCAATTCCGCATCTATACGTTGTGTCCACTAAGAGCACTCTACTAATCCAAATCACTCCCCGCTCGCGCCGGCGGATCATCCATCGCATCGCGAGCCCCCACGCCCGCTTGGTTCGCTTAGTTCGCATTAATTTACGACGGACGGTTCCTGACTCTGCACCAGACCGCCAATCCATCCGAGTCTTCCATTCCTTTTCCGCGGCGCTTTCAACGCCGCCAAGTCCAGCAGCAAGGCCTTTTATCGCTTTTATCGCTTTTTTCGCACTTTTTTTTGGCTCGACACCTCGGGCGGAGGGTCCCCCCAAAATAACCCGGATTTGAGCACCTTCAGGAAGGAAAGGACCTGCCGCCTGCCTTCTAAGAGAAAGCGTTCAAATTGCGGCCTCGGGCAGGCTGGTTGGCGGGGTGGGATGGAGTGTTGTAAGCCGCGAAGGAAGGGCAACAGGAGAATTTGCTGTCATATTACTTCTATGCACCCACTCTGGACCCGAAGGCGCTTCGTGCGCAGCGGGGCTGCGCTTGCCGCCGCACTCCCCGCTTTGCTTCCATCTCTCAGTGCCTGCAATTCCGAGCTCGGCTTTCTGGACCAGCGACACCTCATCCTGGCCCTGGGCTGGGTGCCGGACGTGGAGTACGCCGACCTCTGGGTGGCCATCGAGAAAGGATATTTCGCCCAGGAAAAGGTTCTGCTTAAGGTGTGGCCCGGCGGCCCCAACGCACCCCAGCCCGTGGTGGAGGTAGCCGCCCGCCAGGCCCACATCGGTGAGGCGGAGTGGCTCCCACTCCTCGATGCCTGCCTGCGCGGCAACGACTTCGTCATCATCGGTTCGATCTTTCCCGTGCACCCCGCCGGGCTGATGTCTCTGCCCCGCCGCCCCGTCCGCCGGCCTGCCGACCTTCCTCATGGCCGCTTCTTGGTGCAAGGTCCCAGCGAACGCACCGCACTCGAAGCCATGTTCAAGCTCAACCATCTGCCACCCGACTATCAACTCATCCCCGTCGGATTCTCACCCGAAGCCCTGCTCAATGGCGCCGGAGACGCCTACTATTGCTTTATCAACAATCAACCACTGGTGCTTGAAGACATGGGGATGCGCCCCGGAGTGGATTTTTTCGTGACCCGGCTCGAACAGCTCGGGTACAAGGTCCCGTCGACGCTGGTGTTCGTCGAACGGCAAACCCTGCACGCCCGCCGCCCCGAGCTGGTCGGCTTTCTAAGAGCCAGGCTGCGAGGGAAAGCCGCAAACGACCGCGATCCGGCCTATGCAACCCGGCTCGCTGTGGACAAATACGGAGTGGATCTGGGGCTCACTTACCACCACGAGCTGCGCACCAACCAGCTACAGCTGCCCCTTTACCAGACCCCTGGATCGCGCGGCCCTTTCTGGATTTCTGAACATGACTTGGTCAACAACATGTATAGCGCCGCTATCGCCGCCGGCCGAACCAACCTGCCCGATCCCTCGCGGCTGATGGACATGTCCCTACTCGAGGAGGCATACCAGCATGACTGAAGCCGACCTGCTGATCAACGGCGGCAGCATCGTAGCCTTCGATTCTGCGGGGACAGAAATTCGCGACGGCTCGATCGCCATCGTGGGCAACACCATCGCCTGGCTAGGGCCGTCAACCGACAGCACGAAGTTGTTCCGTGCCAAACAGACGATCGAAGCCCATGGGATGATCGCCATGCCCGGCTTCGTCGATGCGCACGTGCATACCGCACAACAGTTTCTCCACGGCAAACTCTCCGCCCTCCGCCGCCGCGGCGAACTGAAGAGTCCCGTGTGGTCCCGCTACCTGATCCCTTTCGAAAGCGGCCTCGAACCTGACGACGTGTACTGCAGCGGACTCGCCGCCTACGCTTCCATGATCAGCAGCGGCACCACCTGCTTCCTCGAAGCCGGCGGACCATTCCCCGACGAAATGGGCAGAGCAGCCGACCAGATCGGCATCCGCGGCCGCATCGCGCTCTCAACCATGGACATGGATGAAACCGTTCCACCGGGCTCGCGTTTCACCACCGCCCAAGCGCTCAAGAACAACGAGGAGCTGGTCAGGCGATGGCAGAATCATCCCCGCGTCAACGCCTGGCTCTCCCTGCGCCAGATCATGGTCAACACCACTGAACTTACCCGCGGGATGAGCGCGCTCGCCAATCAGCTGGACACGCCCATCCACACCCACCTCGCCGAGGGCACCTACGAGATTGACTACTCGATCAGCAAATGGGGCCTGAGGCCGGCGGAATACCTGGAAAGCATCGGAGCCCTGGACGGCCATGTCCACGCAGCCCACTCCGTGTTGCTGAGCTTGAACGAGCTCAACCTCTACCAGTCGCGCAACGTCTCCGCCTGTCACTGCGCCTTCAACAACTACACCATGGGCGCGCCCCGTGTGCTCGAGATGCTGCAGCGTGGCATCCGCCTGGGCCTGGGCACGGATGGAGCCGCCACCCGCGGCAGCCTCGACATGTTCGAAGTGGTGCACGCGGCCACCGTCGGCCAGCAGGCAGTGGGAGGAACCCCCTACCACATCGATCCTCCCATCACCCACGAGCAGATGCTGGGCGCCGCCATCCGCGGAGGAGCCCGCGCAGCACGTCTCGAACAACAAATCGGATCGCTCGAGGCAGGGAAGCGAGCCGACCTGATCCTGGTGGAGTCAACCAGCCACGCCCAGTTCCCCAACTACGATCCCATGATTACTCTGGCCGAGAGCACGGTAGGGCCGAACGTGCGCACCGTCATTATCGATGGCCGCATCGTGATGAAGGACCGCGTTCTGCTCACCGTCGATCTAGCATCGATGAAGGACCGCCTGAGCCGGCAATACGGCGTGCTCATGGAACGTTTTGAGAGGGCAATCGCCTGACTCATGGCCAAGGTCGAAATCAAAGGTGTTAGCAAATCTTATGCTCTCGATGGCCGCGATTCCGTGCTCGCCCTGAAAGGTGTCGACCTGACCATCGAGGATGGCGAGTTCGTCGCCCTCCTCGGCCCCTCCGGCTGCGGCAAGAGCACGCTGCTGCACCTGGTGGCTGCGTTGGAAGAAGTATCGACCGGTTCCATCCTGGTCGACGGGGAAGCTCCGGCGCTGCTCCGAGACCAGCATCGCCTGGGCATCGCTTTCCAGGAGCACGCACTGCTGCCCTGGCTTTCCGTCCAGGACAACGTGGCGCTGCCCTACAAGATTGCCGGCCGTGCCGTCGACCACGCCCGGGTGCGTCATCTGATCGAGCTTGCCGGTTTGCAAGGCTTTCAGGAAGCGCGGCCCAGCCAGCTCTCTGGAGGCATGCGCCAGCGAGCCGCCATAGCCCGCTCACTCGCGCTCGAGCCCACTCTCCTGCTGCTCGATGAGCCGTTCGGCGCGCTCGATGCCGTCACCCGGCGGCGCATGAATCTGGAGTTGCAACAAATCTGGCTGCAGAGAACGCTGACTACTCTGATGGTGACGCATTCCGTCGACGAGGCTCTGTTCCTGGCCGACCGCGTGCTGGTAATGAGCGGCCGCCCGGGTGTGATCGTGGAAGCCATCGCGGTCCCTTTTCCCCGGCCGCGCCGGATCGACTGCATGCGCCTGCAGCAGTTTCACCAGTTGACCGATCACCTGACTCTACTGCTGGAGCATTGATGTGAAGCGGATCCTCTATGTTGTCCTCGCGCAGCTCTGCCTTCTCGCCGCGTGGCAAGTGCTGGCGCGTTCTGGAGCCGCAGGTCTTACCGTACCCACGCCCGAAAGTGTGCTGCGGGTGTACCTGCAACCGAGATTCGCCGCCCTGCTCTACCGGTCCGCGCGGGCGACGGTGAGCGCTGCCGCCGCCGGGCTGGCTGCAGGCGTAGTGCTGGGAACGGCAACTGCGTTGGTTGCGTATCTGCTCCCGCTGTTAAAGCCCGGACTCGATCGTCTGGCGGTGACGGTCAACGCCATCCCGGCCATCGTGCTGGGGCCCATCTTCATCCTGTTGGTGAGCCGCGAGTTGACCCCGGCCTTGCTCGCGGCCATCTCGGTCTTCTTCCTCATCTACGTTGCGGTTGCTTCCGGCCTGCGTACCGCCTCCGCAGGATTAAGCGCGATGATGGTAACGTTTGGAGCCGGCAGGTGGCAGCTTCTGCGCTACCTGGATTTACCCTCGGCTGTGCCGTCTTTTCTCAGCGGGCTCAAGGTCTCGATCACCGCTGCCATGATCGGCGCCATCGTAGGCGAGTGGTTCGGCGCGCCGACCGGGCTTGGCATCGTGATCCTGAACACCATGCAGAACTTCGAAATACCGCTCATGTGGGCGGCAGTCCTGCTGGTGGCGATGATCTCGCTCGCCGGATACGGCGCCGCCCATGTTGCCGAGCGGGCCTTTGCGCGGAGATTTCTATGATCCGCCGCATCGCGGCCCAGGGGTGGGGACTGCTGTTGATCTTCGCCTTCTGGCAGCTGTGGGTGATGGCATCCCACTACAACAGCATTGTGGTCGTCTCTCCGGCAGCGGTGGCGCGCGACATAGTGCTGCATCCGCTCATCTACCTGGGTCCCGCTCTGTGGACGCTGTCCTTCGCCTTAAGCGGGCTAGCCGCGGGAATGCTGCTGGGGCTGGTACTGGCCATCGCTGCCTGGAGATCCGAGATACTTGCGAGTGCCATCAGTCCTGCTGCGCTGTTGCTGAGTTCGACTCCCGTTGTGTGCCTGATACCGCTCCTGGCGCGGATTTTCGGCTATCAAAGCAAAACCGAGTTCGTGACCGTTGCCATCATGACATTCTTTCCCGGCTTCGTCTTTTCCAGCAAAGGATTGAAGACCCTGCCGCCCGGCTCAAGCGAATTCTTCACCGTGCTGGCGGCAACCCGTGGTCAGCGACTACTCTGGCTGGCTCTGCCCGCGGCGGTCCCCGGAATCGCAATAGCCTTGCGCATCGGAGCGGCCTACAGCGTCATGGTGACCATGATTTCCGAGTACCTGATGCAAACCGGAGGACTGGGCAACATGTTCGCCCTGACCAGCCAGGCCTTCCAGACCGAGCGAGCCTGGGGAGCCAGCCTGGTTGCCATGACACTTTCGGTGGCGCTTTACACCGCCGCCGGCGCCGCAGAGACCCGCATTCGCAACCGGTATCGCTGAGCCCGCATGCGCTACTCCTTTCTCCCCAAATACAAATCATCCAGATACTTTCCCCAGGGAGTCTGCACCTGGTCAAGCTTGTTTTCTAATTTCGCCCCCTCGGTCCACCAGTGGGCCACATCTCTCCCCATGGCCGCACCCCGCCGCGTATGCATATCCACCTGGAAGTCCTGCACCTCAAGCCGGCGCTCCCCGCGGCTCACCACAAACTGCGCCCACGAAGCCAGCTCCATGGTGGTGTTGTCCTTCTTGGCCGTTGCCAGCAGGCGCACAGCATGGACGGAATACATCCATCGATCCCCGCGATCAAGCATACGAAGACGCTGGGTGTTCAGCGCCTCAAGGATGGCAGGAGCCTCGATCAGTCCGAACCCAACATCTTCGGTGGCGATGATCTCCAGCCGCCGCCAAAGAACCTCTTCCGCCTCCGCGCCGCTCAAGAAGAACTCATACGCAGCCAGCACCGCCTCCTCCACCAGACCGCGCCGTATCGACTTTTGCAGCACCGAGCGCAGCTCGTCAAAGGCATAACCGTTCACCGAAGTAGCTCTGCTCCAAACATCCTGACTCTGATAGTTTTGCGACATGATTTACATGGTAGCCGATGGTGAACTAGAGTGAGGACCGTGCCGGGAGGGTTCACTTGAAGCATCTGCTTTTCCTCTTATTGCTGCTCACCAACCTGCCGCTGTTTTCACAGCAAGCCATCGAGTATAGTTCGGTCGAAAATTTTCTAAAGCTCCCCCCAGACCGTTACCTGGGAGAGATGGCCGGCGTAGCCGTAAATTCCAAAGGCCACGTATTCGCTCTGTCCCGCGGTAACACGACCGGGCCTGCTTACGGAGCCGCCGCATCGCAACTGCTCGAGTTCGGCCCTGATGGAAAGTTCATTCGCGAAATCGGCCACAACCTCTACGCATGGTCCTTCGGTCATTCGGTAAAGATCGACCCCGAAGACAACATCTGGGTGGCGGATAAAGGTTCTGACATGGTCATCAAATTCGACCCGGAAGGCCGCGTCGCAATGGTGTTCGGCCGTAAGCAGGAAGCGTCCGACGAAGGCACCGAGCCGCTCAAGCACCCCAAGCCGCCGCCGCCCCCGGTGGACGGACTGTTTCGCCAGGTCACCGACATGGCCTGGGACCAGGCCGGCAACACCTATATCAGCGATGGTTACATTAACTCTCGCGTAGCCAAAGTCGATAAGTACGGCAACTGGGTCAAGTCCTGGGGCGAGCCGGGCGATAAGCCTGGTCAGTTCAGTGTCCCGCACAGCATCGCGGTCGACGCTAAAGGCAACGTGTATGTAGCCGACCGCGGCAACCGCCGGATCCAGGTGTTTGATGGCGAGGGCAACTTTCTTCGCCAGATCACCGTCGAAGTGCCTTTCGATCCCAATGCCCGGCCCGCGATCGGTCCCAAGCCGGCGCAAAGCCCTTCCGCCAACGGAACCATGCAAGCGGGTTCACCCTGGGCGATCTGCATCACGCCGGGGCCGAACCAGGTCCTCTTTAGCTCCGACGCCTACCCGGGCCGGATCTACAAGCTGAGTCTCGACGGCAAGGTACTTGGCTACCTGGGCGAGTCTGGGAAGCAGTGGAAGCAATTCGGATGGATCCATGAAATTGCGTGCCCATCAGAAAACGAACTGTACGTCGCCGAGTTGCTGAACTGGCGGGTGCAGAAGTTGCTACTCAAGCACTAGCGCGGGAGCGGGGCCGGTGCGGCGTTTCGCAGTGCTCGAGAGGCTCAGCAGTGAAGGCTGCGTTCTGGCTGTCCGATGGAACTTGCTTTGGCCGGTATCCCCGCATATTCTGCGCGGCGGGGTAGGGCGTCTGGATGAGTCAGGCCATGACAGTAGGCAAAAGTAGCGAGCCCAAGACGATCCTCGACCTGCAGCTTGGTGAAGATGGCGGTAAGGTGGTGCCAAACCGTCGACTCGGAGACACCCAACCGCAGAGCAATTTCCTTGTTTTTGAGGCCGCCACATACCAGCGGAAGCAGCTGACACTCTCTGCGGGTCAGCCGGGTGATCCGTTGCTCTGCGTCGGTGCTGGCTGGCGTAGGGAGGCCATTGGCGATGGCCGGCCCCACTGCCGCATCCTTCTGCGGCGGGGGCCCATCGCTGGCCTTCAAAACAGCAGTCCGGAGCTTGCGGGCAGAGCTCCACTTGCTTAGAAACGCGTGAGCTCCCAGTCTCAGCATCTCCTGCTTCTCCGGTGAGTTCTCCGAGACAGTCAGAAAGACAATCGAGGTTGTACGAAGGCTGAAATTGAGCAACGAAGTGGTGGTCGCGAGATCTTGCGATGCCATGAACCAGTCCACCAGCCCAACCTCGGGCTGCTCCGAAATAACCTTCTTCTGGAAAGACGGCATCGTGCGAGCTCCAGCCACCACCTGAAACTGGGGGTCATCCTCCACCATCGTTCGAACCCCGTGCACGATCACCGGGTAGGGATCCGCTATGATTACGCGCGTTGGACGGGAAAGGGTACCAGGGAAGGAGTCGAGTTTATTGTCGGCCATGCTTCTTTCCGGTTCGAATGCACTTGATGCGCCCGAGAACGACATGGTCGGGAGAAAAGAAGCACGCCGCAGCTTGGCGCAAACACGACAAGCCGCGAACCAGAAGAACCAGAATGTTGCCACATGGACAACTACTGCTTAAGCATATTGCGTATCTTGGTAACAAGTCAACAGGCTTCTGGTAACACGATAGATCTGCTTCGACCTTTCTTGTTGGTGATGCTGGTTCCTTATGCGAGGCGATCCCTACAGCATTTTCACTTATGGTGTCCTTGATCGAAGCTTATGTTCAGCGCGGTCAATCCTCGCAAACCAGCGTTGTCGCGCCATTCCAATGTTTGATCAAGCAACCGAGGCAGGGAAAGTCGTCGCAGGAGGGTGCTGAAAGCGATCTGGCCTTCCATTCGCGTTAATGGTGCGCCAAAGCAAAAGTGAGCGCCCCATCCAAACGCCAAATGCCGGTTGTCTGGCCGAAGTAGATCCAGGCGGTCCGGATCGGGAAAGCGATTGGGGTCGCGATTTGCGGCAGCTAACACAGCCACAACCTTTGCACCTTTGGGGATGGTCTTTCCACCAAGTTCCGTCTCGGCCGGCACGATGCGGGCAGTATGTTGGACGGGCGACTCGTAGCGGAGCAGTTCCTCGACCGCTGAGGCAACAATCTCTGGACGGGTGCGCAGCTGTTCAAGAGACTCAGGGTTTCGTAATAACGCGAGAAATCCACTCGCGATCAGGTTCGTGGTCGTCTCATGACCACCAATCATAGTAACGATCGTAGTGGCGATCACCTCTTCGTCCGACAGGCGCTGACCGTCCATTTCAGCGGTCATCAACGAGTAAATAAGGCCGTTGTTAGGGCGCTTGCGCAGCTCATCCATGCGCTCCGCGACATAGCTTTTCAGATCCTGGAGACTTTGAATGATCTCCTTTACGCGATCGGGATGATGCTGGAAATTACCGTGCACTTCCGCGATATCGATCACCCATTCGCTAAGCTGTCGGTGATCCTCGACCGGCACCCCCATCAATTTCGAGGTGACGATGGCGGGCAAAGGGTTGGCAAAGTCTTCCATCACGTCCAGATGCCCCGCGCCGATCACCTTGTCAATCAATTCGTCGGCGGTGTGTTGGATCACGCTGCGTAGCTCCTCTACCTTGCGCGGGGTGAATGCCACGGAGCAAAGACCACGTAGACGGGAGTGCATGGGAGCGTCCATGAATAACATCTGCTGCAGCATCATTTCGGCGAAGGGCTTCATGAAGGAGAGCCCAAGGCGATCCAGATAATCCAGTGGAGGAGTCCGATCGGATGAGTAATTCATCAGAACAGTCATCACTTCCGGGTAACTGGTGACGACCCAGGCATGCATGTATGGGTCCCAATGCACCGGGTCATGGCTGCGCATGGCGTGGTACAAGGTATGCGGATGCGCCAATACGTCCGCGTCGAGAAGCCGCAGGAGGCTGAGTGGCTCATTGCTTACTGCTGGAACCGCGCTTGCGTGGGAACTTTGCATCGCCATTTACTCCATCACATATGTTTGGGATCGCCCGGGGAGGTGAGAAAAAATAGCATCCGCAACCCGCTGACCGTTAGGCCCCCTTGTCAGTTCCTCGTGATGCCCATCCAGATACTGGGTATGCAGACTACTGGGAACGACTGCCCGCCACCCTGGCAGGAAGTCAAGATGTGGAGGGCGTTCGGACGCCAAGAGCAAAAGCACCTTTCCATCGTACTGTCTGGGCTGGTACATGGATGCCGCAGTCTCAATCGTCTCTTGAGCTATCTTAGCTTCTGTTCTTGCGGATACTGCTTCCAACAAGGGAGTGAAGCGTTCAAACACACGCTTACGAATTTTAACGAAACTTGTCTTCAGACCCAGCCGGGCTGCTCTCTTCAGCAGGTATCGCGGTTGGCTCAACTTAGGTCTCACGCGGCGAGGCGAGTCCATGTAGGAAGGGCTCGGCGGGTCCAACATGATAAGCAGGGACACTTCATGTCCAGCAGCGCGCAGTTGTTGCGCGACTTCGAAAGCGAGGACTCCACCGAGGCAGAGACCTCCAACTGTGTAAGGGCCGTGCGGTTGCGTCGAGAGAATCTTATGCACATGGCACGCGGCGATGCTTTCGAGAGTCGGCGTTTCACCCAGAGGCGCAAGGTCATCCGCCATAAGTCGCACAACGACAAATGGTTGATCGCCTCCTATCAGCCTGGCCAGGCTGACGTTCAAATAATGTATCCAGAAGATGCTGTTTCGCGTTCCTTTCGGCTGAAGTGCGAGTACACCCGGAGGCAGCACCGGGTGCGTTTTCGATAGACTCTTCAGCAACTCTGACTGCCGGCGAAGTGTGGGGTTCGCGAGCAATTGATCCATCGGAATCTGCCGGCCGAACTCAGCAGCGATACGCCGCTGCACAGAAGCGAGCCGCTCTGAGTTGCCGCCCAGATCGAAGAAGTTCTCATCCGGTTGGATATGGTTTCGGCCAAGCAACTCCGCCCAGACACCAGCCAGCCATTCCTGTCCAAGGATCATCTCCACTGCCAAAGCGAGCCGTTCCGCCGTCGGCGCCTCAAAGAGCTGTCGCAATGAAAGATTTACTCCAAATTCGCTGCGCAGGCGCACCAGCAGTTGCATGCCGAGCAGCGAGTGGCCTCCTGCCAGGAAGAAGTTGTCTCCTGTCGCTACCTCATCATTTTCGAGGAGCAGCCGTACCATGGCGAGCAACTTTTCCTCGACGGGAGAAGCGGGTACCCTCGCAACGACTCTTTCCAGCATGTGCCCGTTGGTGGATAGCGCAAGATTGGCCAAATCAATCTTCCCATTGGACGATAGTGGGAGCGCATGCAAGCGCACAAAGACGGCTGGGACCATGTAGTCCGGTAAGCTTCGTAACAAATGTTCCTGAAGCTCGTTTGCGGTGGGGGCAGGAGCTTTCACGTTTGGCAGAACGTACGCAACCAGCTGGTTCTCTCCCTCATCCGAAGTTCTGGTGACTACCGCGGCAAAGTCGATGCCGGAATAGCTATTGAGAATGCCGGCGATCTCATCCAGTTCCACGCGAAATCCACGAATCTTAGTTTGCCGATCCAGGCGGCCTCGAAACTCGATCTCCCCATCCGGTCGCCGAGCACCGCGATCGCCCGTGCGATACATGCGCGCAGCCTTGGCTCCCGAAAACGGATCGTGCAGGAAGCTTCGCTCAGTAAGATCAGGCAGGTTACGGTACCCCCGTCCGACACCGCCGCCACCGACGTATATCTCGCCGACCTTGCCATCAGAAACCGGCTCACCCCGCTCGTCCAGCAGATAGACGCTGGTGCCGGTGATCGGACGCCCGATAGGTGGTGTTCCGGCTGCTCCAGGCTTGAGCACCGACCATGTGGAAACCACGGTGCATTCCGTGGGCCCGTAATTGTTGACAACCTCGAAGGGTAAAAGAGCGGCTGGCCCGTGGTGCAACACATCTCCACCGGTGATCAGCAGACGGAGCGCCGTCGTTGCGGGCCATGCCATGGAAATCAAGCGCGCGCCAAGAACCGCGGGAACGATGCCAATCGTCACCCGTTCGCGCACCATCCACTGCTGGATCAGTTCCGGCGATGACCGCGCTGCATCCTCGGCAAGACACAAGGTCGCGCCGGCACAAAGATGCGGCCAGATTTCCAAGACCGCCGCGTCAAATCCTAGCCCCAGGAGATGACTCACGCGATCTTGCGGCGTGACGTTAAAGGCATTTCGGTGCCATTGGCTGAGGTGCGCCAGATTGGCATGTGTAATCTCCACTCCTTTGGGGACTCCGGTCGACCCTGAGGTGTAGATCACATAGGCAAGGTTCTCCGGGTGAACCAGCCGGGGCGGCATCGCCGGAGCGCCAGCGATGGCTTCCGCGTCGCGGCACGGATCTACGCCGCGAGCTTTCACCTGCAGGCGATCAAGAAGAGTTGCCCGGGCTACGAGGACGGCTGCGCCGGAGTCGTTTACGGCAAAGCGCAAACGCGCATCCGGCCAGGCGGAATCCAAAGGCACATACGCAGCACCGGCACGCATAACGCCGAGCGCAGCAACGATCCAGTCGAAGGACCGTTCCATGCAGATGGCCACAGAGCCCCCGGACACAACGCCCTGCTGTACCAAATATCCAGCAAACCGATCTGCCCCGCGATCAAGCTCTGCATAGCTCAGGTGTCGATCGCCGTCGTTCAGAGCAGTAGAATGCCGATGGTTGCCCCATACCTCCGCTGTCTGCACGGGGACAGGACGATCTTCCAATTTCAACGTCTGCATTTGAGGAGTCTCCTGTATGCGTATGTGGGCTGAGAATGAACCGGAGCGTTTGAGACGGATCATTCAAAGGTAATGCACGCATAATACGTTCTGGTTACGAAAGTGGGCTCGATCATGCTAAAACCCTTAGTGACAGTCTGCATCAACTGAAGTGGCATCTGGAAAGGCTCTAGCGTGCGATTGTTCGCCAAGATGAAGTGGCGTGTGGAGTGCGGGTTCCCTCCTGATGACGATTTTGTAACAGACACATCATCGCCCTGCAACGACGGCATCCGATCCATACAAGGCTTGGTGCACGGTCACGATTCAATATCCCGGGTTACCCGATGGCTCGCAGCTCTATTCATCGTCTTATCCTGCGGCCTCCTTGCCGGCCTGTCTGGGTGCGGAGGCTATGTGGCGAACGTAAGAGGTATTGGAACCCTCGTCGCGTCCCTTAGCGAAATCACCTTTGGCACTGTTTCTGTCGGTCAAACGGCCAGCGCCACAGTCTCTCTCTTGAATGAGGGCCCCGCACCACTCGAAATCACCCAGCTCGGCCTGAACGGACAGTCATTTTCCGTTGCTGGTCAGAGCAACCTTCCCATCACTATAGGTGCCGGTGCAACTTATCGCTTGAACGTGCAATTCGCCCCGATCGCCTCGGGCGCTGCAGCGGGACAACTGACCGTCAGCAGCAACGCTTCGACCGGCACGTCGGTAATTAGCCTAAGCGGTACAGGTGTGGCGAATGTCGGCGATATTGGAACCCTGGTCGCGTCCCCTAGCCAAGTCATCTTTGGCACTGTTTCTGTCGGTCAAACGGCCAGCGCCACAGTCTCTCTCTTGAATGAGGGTTCCGCGCCACTCGAAATCACCCAGCTCGGCCTGAACGGACAGTCATTTTCCGTTGCTGGTCAGAGCAACCTTCCCATCACTATAGGTGCCGGTGCAACTTATCGCTTGAACGTGCAATTCGCTCCGGTCGCCGCGGGGGCAACAGCCGGACAGCTGACCGTCACCGACAACGCTTCGACCGGCAATACGGCGGTAATCAGCCTGGGCGGTACAGGAACTGTTCCCCCTACCTTGGCCGACGCAACCATTACCGACGGTCCAGGAAAGATCATCCCTCCAGGCTTTCTTGGACTCTCCCATGAGTGGGGCGTTGCGCAGGATCTGGCTGGGACCGCATCAAAGGGAAAGAACCTGCAATATCGCCAACTACTCCGAAATTTGCTGCAGTACACCGCTGCGCCGATGGTGATCCGAATCGGCGGCAACAGTACCGATACGACAACGGCGCTGCCCGCATCCGACCTGGATTCGCTCAATGATCTCAACTCGGATCTTGACAGCCAATTCATCTTTACCCTGGGCATCAACATGGGCGCCGACAACCCGACCATCGCAACCGCCGAGATCAAGGCCATTTCAGCAGCTATTCCGGCTTCCTCTTTGCTCGGACTGGAGCTCGGAAATGAGCCGGACTCCTATGCCGCCAAAGGAATACGACCGGCGAACTACACTTTTGCCAACTACTTAGCGCAACTCACGGCCTGGAACCAGTTAGTGGCATCCGCTTCCCAGCTAAATCCGGTCTCTCCAGCATTGGCGAGCTATCCCTGGATTGCAAGCTACGAGAACATACTACCGTCGAAGAATGCAGCTCCAGATCTCGTCACCCAGCATTACTATGTCGGCGGTTACCTGGCGTCGCAGCCGAAGGCTCTTGATTTTCTACTGGCGGACGGGATCGCCACATCCGGGCCCACCAAATTAGCTCCGTACTTCGATGCCGCCCACAGCGCGGGCAAGAAGCTGCGCATCGGGGAAATGAATTCCCTGTCGAATGGCGGACAGCCTGGTGTGAGTGATGCGTTTGCTTCGGCGTTGTGGGGCATAGATATCATGTTCGAGTTCGCGAGTGCAGGAGCGGACGGAGTGAACTGGCACACCGGGAATGAGAATGCCTATGACCTGTTTCAATTCAGCATGGCTTCCAGCCCTGCCACTGGCCCGAACGACTATTCCCTCACCCAGGTGCGGCCTCTCTTCTATGGACTGCAGCTTTTCGAGGAAGCGACGATATCCAGCGGGAGCTTGTTGCCGGTGACCCTGAATACCCAAGCCAACATAAAGGTGTGGGCCCTCAAGGGAGTGGATGGCGAAGTCCGGATTGTGATCCTGAATAAGGATGAGACCAATACGGGGCCGGTGAAGCTGACAATTTCTGGGTATTCCACTGCAACGGTTATCCGGCTGCTTGCTCCCTCGCTTAGCTCCAAGACGAACGTCACGTTGGGTGGCCAAACATACGATGGCAGCCCAGACGGCAATATGTTGGGGATAACCTCGACGGAATCGATTACGGGGACCGGCGGTTCGTTTACGTTAACTATGCCCACGGTAAGTGCTGCTTTGGTCACCCTCTCGAACTAAAGTTGTGACCGTTCGTTAAAAACTCTCTAACGTAGAAACTCTGCGATCAGCGCACTGCCGGCGGGCAAGAATATCGTGAAGGTCGCGCTGGCTGCCTTTACGGTTTCAATTTGTTTCGCTCCCTGCAGCGTTCCATCGGAGCTGCCGTCCAGAGTTTGCCCAGCCAAAGTCACGCCACGCTTGGAGGCAAGGTCCGGCGCAGTCAGGCGAACGATGGAAGCAGTTCGGAATCCAGCCAAGGGAATCCGCACGGTTCCAGATGCGGTTGGGCTCTTATTGATGAGAACCAGCTGAATTTTCTCGCCCGCATCCATGGTGGCCCAAGCCTTGAGGTTCGTCGAGGTGCTGATCGAGACCGGCAATAGATGGGCCTGCTTTCCTGTAGCGGCCTGAAAGAACAGCATTCCATAATAGAGCGGGCTGATCGTTTTGATCCCGTAGGTCCAGTTATTCCCAACCTTGCCGATATTGAAGTTCAGGGGGCTGTACGCGGCTCCATTCGGGCTTTGCCAGTTGATGCCGTCGACGCCGGCATTCGCAAATTCGAACATGATGTCGATGGCCCAGAGCGCCGACCCGAAGGCATTGCTAACACCTTCCTGACCGCCGCACGCAATCGAATTGAGTTCGTCGACGCGAAACGGCAAATCGTACTGGTGGGCTATGGCGACGGAGCCGCGCATGCGCGACGGCGCGTCGGAGGCACTCCTTGGCTTCAACAGGGTGTCTGCGGGATTAACGTTACCCTTGCAGGCGTTTCCAACGTAGAAGTGCTGACTTACAGCATCGAGATAGGAATGCTGTGCCTCAAGAAAAGGTCCGATGTTACTCAAACTGGCGGGATAGGCCCATGCCGGGCCGAGAAGGCGCGTGCCGGCAGGAAGCAGGGGGTATATCTGCTGTCTCCAGTCATCGAAGTCATTCAGGTAAGCCGGGAACAGATAGGGCGCGCTGCGCAAACCTTTATCGGCATAACTGTCAGGCTCGTTGCCAATTTCAACTGCGTCCAGGGAATGGGCAGGCATTTCGCTCACAAAAGCTCTGGTCTGATCGACTGCCAACTGCACATTGCCCGCGCCCAGATTTATCCCGAGATAGAAGTGCGCACCCAGGGCGGACGCCAGTTCGGCGAAAGGACGAACCGTCGTTGACGTAGGCTCCTTCGAGGTATCGGTACTATTGCCGCCGATTCTTATGATGACCGGACCCGAGCCGTAGCCGGTCAGATTCTTCAACAAGTTGCGATAGATGAAGTTTACTCCTGTGTCCGAGCTTCCCATGATGGCCTGGGCGTCGCCCCATTCGTGGGCGATACCCATGAAAGTAGCGGGGATGACTCTTCCGGGCGTTGTTCCGATGGTGACCTCGGCCAGAGAGTCGGTTTCCGCTTGAACGTCGCCGGCAACTTGTTTCCCGGTGGGCGCCGTGGCGCCCGCCATGCGTGGAAGGAGTGATAGGCTGACGGCCGCATAGCTTAGCACGGCCAGCCAGGCTGCAGGATGATTCAGTAAGCGTCGCTTGATTCGCATTGTTGATCCAACCCTCTCCCGTTCGCTCGGGATCGCTCTCCGGCAACGCGACTTAGGATATCGAGATCCCTTGGGTTATAGGTCATCGCTGCCTGGCGGTCATTCCCAGCACCCTGCTCGCCGCGGTTGGAGTTTTGCAGCGCCATGTGCTGGGTGCCTGGAATCATTGGAAAGTCCAGGAAGTCTTTCACGAACTGACGCACCTGGTATCCCGAGCGCAATGCCTGTACATGAAGCCAGAGATCGTCGGCCTTGGGACAGCAGCTTTTAAAGGCTGGGCCGGCTCGCTTGAGGATGGCGAGAAACTCCGGGGAATAGATGACACCGGAGACTCCGGTGGCTAAGTGCCGAATGGTTGGCTCAGTCGAGTGGCACATATGCCAGTCCTCGTATGGGGCCAATCCTCTTGCCTGAAGGGCGATGACGCGGGCGCGAAAGCAGTTGATCAGGTCGGGCCGTTCTGCATTTGCTTGCGCCAGTCGCTCCAGCCAGTAAACGGGATAGAGGATGTCGTCATCGGCGGTGACCAGCGGCAGGCGGAAGTCCCGGCAGCTTTCGAGGTAGGGATAGTACTTGGTATGCGGGCCATAGTTTTCCGACAGGCGCACTTCTAGGCCTCGCCGATCGAGACGCATGAGCGTCTCGGGAAGATGGTGAACGAGTGCCTCCTGATCCAGCCACAGGATAAGCCGCGAGGGTAGCAATCTTCCCCTCGCAATCGATTCAATCACCAGGTGTACCGTTTCCACCCTGTTCCCGTAGGAAGTGAGCGAAACTATCGGGCCCTCGCCGCCGACGACTGGCGTCTCAAGGGACAGATGGAGCCGCGTGAGAGCGCCGACCATCCGCGAAATTTGCAGCGCGCGGACGCCACGGACAGGTAACTGCAGCCCCCGTTTTATGCGTTGAGCGTTGAGGATAACCTCACCTCCTGGGCCTTTGAGACCAATAGCTGCAACGCGGTCCAATTCATAGCCCCGAGCAAACCATCGGTAACCAGGCTGGACCATGCGGCTCCGCGCCACCCATGGGTGGGGATGAGCCAGAGGTTGAGGCCGATGTTGATGGCCAGGGCCATCATCTGGGTTCCGGTGCGGTAGCGTTGCAGCCCTGCTCCAGTGAGGGCGCTGCCGCAGATCTCATGCACACTGCGAAAAACGGGAATCAGGCACAACCAGCGCAAAGCGGAGACGACTTCCACAAAGCCCGGCCCTGCAATCATGGGAGCCACCGGAGCCAACAGAAACATCGCTGCAGCTGCTGCCAGTGCCATAGGAAAGGAGCGCTTCCAGAGCCGGCCGGCGAAATGCGCGGCTTCCGGCAGGCCCTCCACCCCCTTGCGAAAAAGTTTGGGCATTGCGGCGTCTCGCAGGGAGACAACTGGCATGCTGGCAATGTCCACCGCGCGATAGGCAAGAGTGTAGATGCCGTTGGCTGCGTTCATTCCATAGTGGCTGAGCAGCGCCTTGTCGAGATCGTTATAGGCAGAGGTCGTGGAGCTGGCAAAAGCAAACTCAAAACCCTCCAACAGACGTTCGCGCACAAGAGCGAGCGAGAATTCAGGCCCGTGAAAGCAGGCCGCAACTGTGCCCACGGCGATGGCTGCCCCAAGCAGGGAGACGACCGTCGAAGCGACGGCCCACTGGTGTGCGGTTGCATGGTGCATGGCGAGCAACATCGCCGTTGCGGCTATGGCGCGCAAAAAACTTGTGAGCAGGTTGAGGAGCGCCGTGATGCCCATCCGCTCCATAGCCTGAAATATCTGCGCCGCGCACATCATGACCTGCATGCCGAAGCAGTTTGACAACGCCGCCAGCAGGACCACGGCGGCGCTTGCCGGATTGAGGAAATGACTGCCCGCAAGATGGAGAATCCCGGTAAGCAAAATGCCCCCGAGAGTAGTCAACAGCAGCATATTGCCCCAGTATTTTGCGAACCTTCGCCGGTCCACACTGACATAACGCAGAAAGACCGGGCCGGTACCCAAAGTGCTGTAACGTCCGACCAGACTTACGAAGGCAAAGGCGCCTACGAAAATTCCGTATTCGATCACGCCCAGCAATCGCGCCAGAACGACGAAGTAGACCGCCTGGAGAACATATCCAACGCATTGGCCGCCCATCATCCAGCCAGCATCCCGCGCCAACGGATTCGCGGCCATCTGCTTCCAGCGTTGCGCGCCCCTCACGCGCGCGCCTGGGATTGTTTAGCGGGCACCCTATGCATCCCGCACCTTGCCCTTAAATCTCCCGCCGCATCGGACAGACCGATAGCGGCGAGCACAAACATCATCCAGGGCAGGTAAAGCGGCATCATGAACGTAACCTCGTCCAGGTTGTAAATAACGCTCAGGAAAATAATGCCGCAATACCAGCGAATATAAGAATCGTGGTTTCCGGTTAGACAACGCCATCCGTCTATGGTCGCTTTGAAAATTAACGCACCCAAGAGCGTGAGGCCGAGCAGGCCCTCCTCCAACAGCACGGCTAGATATCCACTATGCGCATACGATCCGATATAGCCTGTCAATGAGCGGAGAGCCACAAAGGCGTTGAAGCCTTCGCTCGTCGTTCCTGCCCAGAATTCCTGATAACCAAACCCCAACAAGGGCCGTTGCTGTGCTGATATTAGCAACACCTTCCATATATCCGTTCTCCCGGTCAAACTCGAATCACTACCTATTAAGCCTAATATCTGGTCGAGATAGTGCACGACTACAATTGCTGTGCCTAGGAACAGCATGGAGGCAACAGACACAATGAGTTGACCGCTTCGTTTACTGAATAGACTCGTCACCTTCATCCCCGCAGCAAAAAGGATATAAAGACATAGCGCAAGCAGCGCCGTCTTGGACTGTGACATGGCAATCATAAACAGCATCAACAGGATATATACTATCCTCCATGGCTTGGCGTGACCTGGATAGTGAATGGCAGGCGTGAGGAAGAACAGAAAAATACGCCCCATGTGATTCTTTGAGTAAAACGCGCCTTGCCATGCCGCTGCATGTAATGTATCGAGGCCGTGAGAAGGCAATACAACTACTACCCCGATGCTTATAAGAGCTGCCGACAGACCCGTGAGCATAAGCAATTTCATCTGTTGAACCGGCGAAACCTTGGCGGCTAACCATAGACTGAAGGCCATCGAGGAACAAAGCAAGAACGATAACTTCAGCGTCAGTAAGGAACTTTGTGACCAAGCACAAGATGCCACCGCGACACCGATCAGTGAGCATAATAAAACGTTGGTCCTGCAGCGACTAACAATGGAGCCGTATGATCGCGCGGCTAACGTTAGGAACACAAGCGCTGATGCAATCCCACAATAGTAGATAAGCCTCCCGCCTAATGTACTATTCTCTGCGACCAGATCGCCTAATCCCCGATCTTGGGACGAGCTAAGAACTATTCCCGCTGCTACAAGCAAGGCTGGCACAAGAACTAATACAGTTCGTCCTCCGGACGACCCATCGGCTTCCCTCGTGCACTGGTCTCCCGCTACACTTGGCACTTCATTCAAGTTATACCCGGATATGACATTCATAGGCTGTCCTGTTTCTGCTGTAGTACCGAGTCAACGAAAGCGTCACCAGCTTCTCTTTGCCGCCGTGATTTCGGTGAACCCAGTTCCCGCGAGGCCGTTGCAACGAGCTTGGAGCCACGAATGGCTTTCCAGGCAAGAGGAAAAAGTAGAACCGCGGACAGCCTAGTCACGGCCAGCGGCGACATAGGCTGATCCAGGTGGTTCTTAATGGCTGACATTCACTCCTCCGCAAAGCACGCTTCCATTCGGTTCCTTCTTGAGGGATTCGGCGATCTTGCAGTTGAATTACGCTTCTCCCCGAATCTCATTCCAGGCGGGAATTCTGGAATCCATGGGTCGCCTCGGCATTGTCAGGACCGGTGCGGAGCTCTCCCTTGCCATGGCCAAGGTGACGAACTCGCTGATCTTTTCCTTGAAAACAGAGACGTCAAAGCTCAGAGCATGTTCCCGGATGACCGACGGGACAAATCGCTGCTCCTGGGATTCAAAGCGCCGAATGGCATCCGCCAGGCATTGCGGCGTCTGCTCGGAAAAGAGGAGTCCGGTATCCAATCCGCCCTCGGAATCGTCCACTCGCACCGTTTCGAGCGAACCGCCCCGGCCGTAGGCAATGACTGGTCTGCCGAAAGACTGGGCTTCGACGGAGACGATGCCGAAGTCCTCGTCGGATGAAAAGAGGAAGGCGCGGCAACGGGAATACAGGTTTCCCAATTCATCGCTGGATACTCTGCCGAGAAACTCAATCGTCGGTCCGGCAATCGCCTTTAGGGCCTTTTCATCTCTGCCCTCGCCGACGATGACTAACCTGCGTTTGAGCTGATTGCAGGCGCGAATAAGCAAGTCAATCCGTTTGTTCTTGATCAGCCGGCCGACCGAAAGGTAATAGTCGTCCTGACGGCTGGAAAGGTAGCCCTCTACTGCATTGACGGGTGGGTAAATCACCGCGGGCTCACGACGGTAGTACTTGCGGATGCGACGTGCGACATAGCGGGAGTTGGCGATGAGATAATCCACCCGCTGCGCGGCTACAAAATCGGAAATACGGGCGTTCGATGCCATCTCCGCAAACACTGGCCGAGCAAACCATGGCAACTTTGCTGTGAACGCCGGCGCGAGATCCCATAGAAAGCGGCCCGGAGTATGGCAGTAACTGATGTGAACCGTGTCGATGGAGGGAACGATGCCCTTGATTGGTGGGGAATCGGAGGAAATGATCAAGTCGTACTTGGAAAGATCGAAAGACCCCACGGCTCCGGAATAGAAAGGAAAGATGGCGCGATTGATACGATGCGAGAATGGGATTTTATCGAGAATAGAACACTGCACCCGCTCTTCCGAAATCCCACGCGGTAGACGCTGCTTATCGGCAAAAAGGCAAAAAATGTCCGCGCCAGGATACATAGCGGCGAGAGCTTCAATCACCTTCTCGCCGCCGCCTGCTCCCAGGAACCAGTAATGAACGATGGCTATCTTCATAAGTGTTGTCTTTCCGTAGCGTGGCCCACAAAGTTTGTCATGGCCGCTACAAAGGTTTTGGTGTCAAACCGCTTGGCGTGTTCCTGAATATCTTCGGGAACAAACCGGTCTTCCACCTGTTCAAATCGATGAAGTGCTTCGACCAGCGAGTCAACCGTCTGGTACGGAAAAAAAACGCCGGTATCGAGACGTCCCTGGGGATCGTTCACGCGCACGGTCTCGAGAGATCCACCATGACCGTAGGCAACGACGGGTCTTCCAAAGGCTTGGGCTTCAACCGGCGCAATGCCGAAATCCTCCACCGCCGCGAACACGAATGCCTTGCAGTTCCCATAGAGTTCAGCAATAGCTTCATCGGGTACATAGCCTCGAAACTCAATACTTGGACCAGCGATGGACTTTAGGTACTTCTCTTCCTTACCGGTCCCTGCGATTACTAGTTTGCGGCCGAGTTGGTTGCAAGCATGAATGAGGATGTCAACCCGCTTCTGCTTTTCCAGCCTCCCGACGGTCAAATAGTAGTTACCATTGGAAGGCAGTGCCGGACCGGAGCTCATGCTGACCGGAGGGTAGATGACAACGCTCTCCCGCCGGAAATACTTCAAGACCCGGTCAGCAATGTAGTTGGAATTGGAGACGACGTGATCGACACGTTGCATGGCACAAAATTCCCAGGTACGGACTCGTGCGGCGGCCATGACAAACATTTGGCGAAGCGGCGGCGGCAACTGCAATTGATGTTCTGAGTAGAGATCCCACCAGGAGCGTTGCGGCGTGTGGCAGTAGCACACATGCACGGTATCCTGACGGGTGTTACACCCCATCATTGCCGGGCCGCAGGAACTGATGACCAGGTCGTAGGCACTGAGATCAAGGCTTTCAATAGCCCACGGATATAAAGGCATCAGGTGACGATGCAGCCGGGAGGAGAGTGGGAATGCGTTCAGGATGCTGGGGTGCACCCCCCGGCTGCGCAAAGTCGAGGACAGTTTCTCCGGGTCGACAAACAAAGTAAAGATGTCCGCCTCGGGATAGATGCCCACGAGCACATCGACAACCTTCTCCCCGCCGCCGCGCATCAGGAACCACGGATGAAGAATGGCGACTCTCACGCGGTGCCTGTCTGTGATCTCCCAGCCCCCGCCCATCTGGTCATGACGCGAAGGCTCTCTCCCAGCCAGGACCGCGCGTCCGGAGGGAACATCCAGACGTAAAGGAAAACCAGGAGGCACTTGATCGAGGCTGATCCGGTGACCAGGCATTCGCCCAGTAACCTGGCCTTGACAAGAAATGGCTCCTCGCACTTGATAACATCTGTCAGAATACGGGTTGCAATACAGTAGGCATAGGCATTGCGAGTAAACAAAGCTCTGTTGTCGCGGACGCACGAGTAGAAGCTCCGCCAGTTCGGCCTCGAACTGACACGGCGGTCATCGCTGAAGCTCCCGGCATTGAACATGGAGAGAACCTCCGGAACGATGTGCAAGGCTGCGTGGCCCACACCTGCCGCTCGAATCAACCAGATGAAGTCCTGGCCTCGCTTAAGGCCGAGGACAAAAGGTACGGCGATCATCAGTGATTTTGACACTACGAGGGTAGAGGTCTGCAGGAGCTCTCCGCCGGTGCGAAAACCTCTTGGGCAACAAAGATAGGCATCCATGGTTTCGCCTGGGTCTGGCAAGCGAACCGGGTAGACACGGGACTCCTGAGCCGACTGTTCGACGTACTTGCAGGAAAGAACCACATTCTTGCTTTCCAGGGCGTCGAGAGCAGCCATCTGCCGGGTCAATTTCTTAGGAAGCCATTCATCGTCGTCGTCGAGAAGTGCAATCCATTCCCCCCTCGCCGCACGCACGCCGATATTGCGCGCTTCACTGCCACCCACGTTCTCCGCCAGGGCGATCACCCGCACACGAGCGTCCGCGAGGTCTTCCAAAATCTGCACGGTCTCATGGTCCGGTCCATCGACGACTACAACGACCTCAACGCTCGGATAGGTCTGTTCCAGCGCGCTCTTAACCGCCCTGAGAACCAGGCGGGGACGATTTCGCGTAGGAATAATTGCACTGACAAGGGTGTCTTGCTTCATCTGTTGCTCCTCAATGTGGCAGTTATGGCGTTTATGAAGCGCATACGAAGCCAGAAAACGATATTCCAGAATCACTCCTAGTGCCCCGTATAAATGGCAGCCGCGGAAGCAGCACCCGTAAGGCTCGAAGACCCTGTGATGAGCAGGTTCTTCGCGTAACTGAACGGGACGAAGAGGATATCCCCCGGCGCCATAGCGAAGTCCGGTGACTTTCCCTTCTGAATATCTCCGAGAGAGATCTGCGTTTCACTGTGGTCGGCCTTGCTGATGAGACGAACATGGCCCAATTTGGCGGTTTTCGCCGCTCCGCCCGCATTGGATAGTGCTTCGAGGATGGACACCTTGGACTGGTTATCGCTCATCGTGTACCCGCCCGGACGGTTCACATCCCCAAGCACGTAGACAATTCCAGCCTTCGGTACTACGACCGTGTCCCCGGGATTAACCAAAACCTGTTCCTTGATGGCCTGCTCCGCATCATTGCTGACGTTGTACGGAATAGGCTGGCCCTGATCTCCATGCCTTTCTACAAAAATGTTTCGGTCGGCGACCTGGTTCAACCCTCCGCCAAGTGCGATTACGTCGAGGATCGGACGCGGAGTTGCGATTGGATACGCACCTGGCGACCGCACTTCTCCAATGACGGTTACGTTTTGCGTGGCGTATTGGTCGACCACTACCGATGCCTGCGGATGGTTCAGGTAATGGGCACTCACCAGCGCGCGGTTGATTGCCGTTGCCGCCTCGGCGGGGGTCATACCCGCAACGCGCACGCTGGCAATGCCCTGCACCGGCACCTCGCCCGCATCCGTAACCCGCGCGCGCTGGTCCATTTCCGGCATGTCCAGAATGGCAATGTGGAGATTGTCCCCCGAGTTGATTAACAGGCTGTTGTTAGAAGGCGACTGTGCCACAGCGACCCCGACCATAATGAGGAACAAAGCGATAGCGCGCATCGAGAAATTTTTCACGTTATGCCTCACTGTAGTAACGGGTTCCGTTGTAACCATAGAATTCACTGAATGACGCTGAGTGGCGATGCACACCATTCACCACGATGCCGACATTGCGGCCCTCGATATCGTGCAGCGTTTGATAGGCACGCTCCAGGCTCTTTTGCGTACTGCAGCCATGCCTGGCGACCAGGAGTGTGGTATCCGCAAGACGCCCCAGGATATGGGCGTCCGTCACCGCAAGGACCGGCGGACTATCCATCAGTACATAGTCGTAGCCGGCCGACCATTTGCTGACCAGGGCTTGCATGTGCTTTGACCCAAGTAGTTCCGCGGGATGGGCCGAAGAAGACCCGGCCACGATCGCCGAGAGTTTCGGGAGTTCGGGAAACGGCGTTACCACCGCTGGTTCAGCCGAATTGCTCAATGCCTCGCTCAATCCGCTGGCAGAGTAATCGCCCGGCCCACCGCTAAACCGTGGAAAGCCGAGGTAGCCGGATAGTCCCGCACTCCGTATGTCCGCATCGACCAGGAGTACCCGCGATCCATTCAGTGCCAGCACCGCAGCAAGATTCAAGCTGACTGTGCTCTTGCCTTCCTGCTCAGCGGCGCTGGTGATCAGGAGCGCCTTGGGCGGCGCTGCGCCCCGTGAAAGCAGCAGTGAGGTGCGCAGCCCCCGCAACGCTTCGACATAGGCCGTGTTCGGACCATCCTGGAAGGCCGCTTTCCCTGCTACCTGGTTGCTGCTTGCGAGTCTCCGGCGAACCCTGGACCCAAGGGAGGCGCTTGACTGAATCATTGGCAGGATCGCCAAAATCTTTGTGTGAAGCGCGCTCTCGATGGTTTCCATGACCTCCACCCGGTTATCGGTAGCTTCCGCAAACACCGCTCCCCCGACGCCGACGAAGCAGCCGCACACCAGCGAGAGCGCGAGAACAATGGGGATGTCCGGGACCGGCTTGGATGGGGTTCGTCCAGCGTCGACCACCGCCACGTTGGACGACCGCAGCCCTTCGATCACGCCGGCTTCCTTTAAATGGGAGAACAGCGTTTGATATAACGTTCGCGCATCGGTGGCTTCCTGCCGGGCAATCAGAAGCTCGATCGCCTTATCGTTCATCGTATCGGCGGATTTCCGCTGCTGGTCGTAAACCCCGCGCATGTTGTCTTCCGCCACCTGCGACGCCTGATAGTCATTGGCTGCGCGTTCTCCGATCCTGCCCACCTCAGATTTGATCTCCCCGTTGATCGAATCCAGACTGGCCTTATCGTCACCCAACTTCGGATTGGCTGAGCCGTATTTGGATTGGTCACCCGCGACCTGACTCGCCAGCGTTGCCTGTTGGGTTCGTAGACTCTGCAGTAGCTGGAAAGAGTTGCTTACCGCCGGAGAAGCGCCCGCAAGCGTAGAGCCGGCCAGCCCGGAAATCAACTCCGGGTCGCCGTTCTGAACTGTCTTGTACAGGGCGCCCTTCAGGATCCGGCTCGAAGTAGCCGTTGACAACTCCTGGGTCGATTGCTGCAAACGGTCCAGAGTCGAGCTGTAAGCAATCTCCTTGCCCTGGTTGTCCGAAATTCCCAGGCTATAAATACCCGACTCCCGCTGCAGACGCTCCACTTTCCCTTGAAGATCTTCTGCTTGCTTCTTAATGTCGCTTAACTGTGGGGCCAACCAGCCGGAAACCTGGCTCGTGGCCGCGTAGCGGTTCTGCAGCGTCTCGTCGACCAGCGATTTTGCCACGTTGTTGACGACTGCAGCCGCCGTCTCCGGATCAGTGCTGGTGTACTGTATATCGATCAGACGCGTTCCAGGCACTGGTGTGATTTTTAAACGCCGCTCGAATATTTTGATAACCTGCTCTCTGCGGTGCGGAGCATTTTCCAGCGACGTGTTCGGCGGATCTTGTCTTCCGCTCGGCGTAACCAGTCCCACCAGCCAACCGATCGGGTTAAACATAGGCTTGAGGTCTTCTGTTTTCTCGAGATTCAAATTCTCGATTACTTTCAGGGCCAGGCTGTTGGACTCGAGCAGTTGTGCCTGCGTTTGCAGATCGATCGTAGCCTCTAACGCATCCGAGGGCTCGTCCTCATGTCCCGTCAGGTTCTGCAAGCCCAGGCTGTCTGTCGCAGACTTTTGCACCTCTATCTCACCCTTTCCACGGTAACGCGGTTTCAAGAAAAGAGACGCGGCCACTCCAAGCAGAAGACAGATTGCCACCGCCCAGAGGATGATCCTCCTCCGCCTCTTCAACGTCAGCATCACGCCCTGGATGGTTAACTCATTGTTCATCGCTACCATTTCCATTCCGTTAGTTCCTTCCACATAGCTAGGTTGATCGATTGATTTGACAGATGTTCCGAGGTAGGACCACCGACGTGAGAAATATCACCCCGTCATACGTATCTGAAGTCGGCGTCTTTGCCGATGGTTCCAGGGTTATCGCCTTCCCCGCTCGATGAGCCGAGCGGGGAAGACCCCCCCGCGGTAGGAATGACCTTCGGCCTTCTGTTCGCGCCTCACTGTCCGCTGCCCGCAAAGACCACAGCGACGGTTTTGAACAAAATCTTGAGATCCATCACCAGGTGCCAACGTTCCACGTACTGCACGTCGAGCGAGATATAACTGGCGAAGGAAGGGTCACGGCGCGACTCGACCTGCCACAATCCGGTCATGCCTGGTAACACGTCCAACCGGCGGAGATGCTCCAATTCATAGCGCTTCACTTCATCTGCCAGGGGCGGCCGGGGACCAACCATGCTCATGTCGCCTTTGAGGACATTCCAGAATTGGGGCAGCTCATCCAAACTGTATTTGCGCAGGATGCGCCCGATCCGGGTCATCCGCGGATCGTTGGTAATCTTGAATAACACTCCGTCGCGCTCGTTCAGATGTTGCAGAGACACCTTCAATGCCTCAGCGTTCGTGACCATGGTGCGAAACTTATAGCAGCGGAATGTTCTGCCCTTCCTCCCGATGCGAGTCGATGCGTAGATCACCGGCCCGCGAGAATCCAGCTTGATCGCTAACGCCACCAGCAGCAACAGCGGCAATCCTGTGAGCAACGCCGCCATCGAACACACCTGGTCCAGCCAACGCTTCAGCATTAACTCGATGACCGGCTTCGACCGATGAGGCAGGTATAGGGTAGGAAAGCGCCCCAGGTACTCGACCGGCGCTCCCCACGCCAACCCGTCATACAAATCGGGGATAATGTGCACTCCCAGCCCGCACATTTGCGCTTCATCGACAACCCGCTTTACGATTTCACGGTCAGGGTGACATACGAAGATCTCGTCAATGAAATTCCCACGCAAGACTGTTTCCAGGTTTTCAAGGGAACCGGGTAACTTGGCCGAGTCCAGGCGAAACAGCTGCCCTTCGGAGTATCCTAGGGTCCCTTTCAGGTCGTAACCAAAATGCGGGTTCTCTTTCAGTTCATCCCGCAATGCCTGCGCCTGATGTCCCTGGCCGATAATCACGACATTGCGGCTGTCCACCGCGACACTCGTCTGCAAGCGGCGCCCACGAATGCGCCTCCACGCCACCAGCGCAAGAAAACTCCCCGCCATGGTGAAGACAATTACGAAGTAGGAGATGAACTTTAAGCGTGACAAGTAGATGCAGGTCAATTGCAGCGCGGTTGCCAGGCCAACCGCCTTCCCGATGTCCCAGGTTTCTTCGCTCGCAGATTTCGCCGACACGCCGGAATAGAGCCGCTGCGTGTTACAGAAAAGTACGATCAGGCCCGAATACAACAGGAGCACGCCGACATGGCTGCCAATCGTCTTGTGAGGGTAGGCCCATAGGCCGGGTCCTTTAAACAAAACACCCGAAAAGCGGAGAGATAAGGCGACTGATGCGCTCAACCAAACCGCCATCAAGTCGGTGACGACGAAGCCCACTTGTCTCATGCGGCGTTCGCTGCCGGGCTTCGCAGAGGGCGCGGCTCTGTCTTTGAAACGCCCGAAATCGAGGGGAGCGGGAGTACGGATTCTCGGTGTCGCCATAAATGGACGGATCCTTTAAACCTAGGACGGTAGTGGATCAGCGGAGAACTTGCTGGAAACGGGGGCGATTCCGTCTAACCAGCTTAGCGGCCACCACGATTGAGATTTGGCTTCGTTTGGGAGTTAGGAGTTGCTCTGGAGCATCGAGGTTGCTCGCGATTGCGCCTGCCGCCTCGGTTCACGGTAAACAGGCTCGACATCGGATACAGCGACGCTGACAGAAATCGACCGTTGAATCATCTCGATGCAGATGACGAGCATGGACTCTGCCCCATAACTGATCAAGGTGCCCTCGACTCCTGCCAGAACTCCTCGCACCACGCGTACGCGGCATCCGGCCTTGAGAGATGGGTGTGGGGAACACCCGACACCACGTGTAACCACCGCGCGGACGCTTTCTATATCGCTCTCCGGAATAGCCAGTGGAACTTTCCGGTTGCCCACGAAGTCGACAATCCCGGGAACTTTAAGGACACGAAGTTGGAGTTCAGGGGCTCTCGTGATCTTCACGAACACATAGCCCGGGAACAGCGGTAGAGTGACCATCTGCTTCCGGTCGCTCCATTGCCGCTCTTCGTTGAACAGGGGCAGAAAATGCACAATCGCCAGGTTCTCCAACATGGATGCTGCAACCTTCTCCTGACGCGAGCGGGTTGAGACCGCATACCACGATGGTTCGTCATGATGAGTGCTGATTTCCATGCAAACTCCGCTTACCTTATGTTTTCGGACTTGTTAGATAGCTCCGCCCTTTCGGTCCCGGCGGAACTTATTGGATAGGAACGGCTATTTCTCGCTTAGGCTTGCTTGCGTTCCTCAACGTGAAGCGAATTACGCTGGAAACTTTTCAGATTAAGAAGATCAGCCAATTCAGGTACGGGGGTAACTAACGAAAGCCTAGCGGATCTGTAACTGCAGGTCTATGGCAGGATCCTCCCTTGAGAGGCTTCGCATCCAGCAATTGCAGTGCTCTCGTCAGAGGACCGCTCTTTGCGCGAGCGAACGCGCCGCCGTGCAACAATTACAATTCACGGTGTAAAGTTCGCCACCGCGATGCGCAAACGTTGGTCGGAACCTGCACAGCTATTTCTTCTTTCTCAGTCCTGCGCGCGTCCCCTGCAGTGAAACGAAGTACCCTTCTAAAACTCTCTGGGTCCTAGGTTCACCATGTAAAGTTGGGAAACTTGACGGCAGCGGAACCGTCTGGGCCCACGGGTTTTGGCACTGGCGGTTGCTATGACACGCTGGCCGTGAATCTGATCCCGGCCGGGAAGGATCTTGGGCTGAGTCCCGAGATTGCCGAGATATCGATCGTCTTCGGAACGGTTCTCAACAAGAACTGCGCCACCCTGTCCGTCCTGATCGTAACGGTGCTCGTTGCAAAGGCACTGGACATTCCCCTCTCGATCACAGAAATGGTCCTGCTTCGTCGCTCGAGTTCCTGAGTGTTGAGGCTCAGTCCTCTTTCGGTGGTGAGTGGACAGAGACAAGTGGACCTTCGCCCTCCTTGACTCAGATTGAGATGTCTCCAGAATCGGCGAACGTAGCGTCCTTCAAATATTTGGAGCCGAAGGATCGAAACTCCTTGCAGTCCTGCAAACGGAAAGCCGGCACGGCATTCTTGCGCGGTACCTTAACCCGGAAGAAGTCTGCCCCTTCAACGTCCATCAGCCAGAACGCCGGACGAGCATCGTCGGCATCGGTCACCACTTCGAGATTCGATATCTCAACATTCTTTACATGCCGTAGGAAGAGTCCCGTGGCCGGCAGGTCGCCGAACATCGTAGCTTCGGGGTACCCGTTCTCCGCCTCCGGAGGCTGACGTTTGGCGAGTTCGCTGTCTCCGCCGCCGAGCTGATGGAAAAACACGTCGCTGATCTTGAGATCCTCGACCCTGTAGCCAGGCAGTCCGGTCACACTCGAGCAGAGCGGGCCGGCCCCATAGCTTGTGATGTTGCTGATGACGACACGCTTAAGGGTGCCGACCTTAGTCGACTCCTTTGGCCCGCGAAGACGGGCGCCAAGCCGTAGGAAGATGGGGCTGTTAATGGAGTCGCGCATGGTAATGTTGGTGACGGTGATGTCTTCCAGCAGAGCGCCGTCCACGGTCTCGAGGGCCAGACCATGGCTGCCTTCGAAGACGCAGTTGCTGATAGCAATGTTTTTGAAGCCGCCGTTGGACTCCGTACCGCACTTGATGCGGCCGTTCCTGAAAGTCCACCCGGCGTTAAAGTCGGGCGCGTACTTCTTGAACGTGCCGTCAAGCAGGGAACCGAGCTCGTAGTAGCCGGACACATAGCAATTGCTGATGGTCACGTTCTCCGTGGGCCTTGAATATCCCAGAGCGAAACTGGACTTCGGACAGATGCCGTCGTCCCAAGGGGAATTGACGCTGCAGTTCGATACCCGCACATTCTTGCAGCAGTCGATGTCTACGCCGTCGCGGTCAGTGTCGATGCTCAAGTTGTCGATCGTAAGATTGTCCACTCCGGTCAGCAACAGACCGAAGTGGCCGCCCTTGAGAATTGAGAAGTCGCGAAAGATCACGTTGCGGCAGTTCTTCAGGGCAATCGTCTTGTTGCCGACACCAGGCTGTTCCGCGCGGAAGACAGAATAGTTACCGCGCGGAGTGGAACCTCCGCCGTGGCTGAGGCCTTTGCCCCAGATAAGCCCAGGACCGAAGATTCCAAGGTCGTGGATGTTCTCTCCCCAAAGGAGGGAATTGTGCCAGTGATTATGACCATAGTCCTGGTACGCATCCCATGCCGTCTTGGGCTCGGCGGGGTCATACGTCCCGCCCCTGTAGCCAGTGGCCTGCCCGGACATCGGGGAGTCGGCGGCCAGGATAGTCGCGCCCTGTTGCAAGGAGAGAGAGACAAAACTTTTCAAGCGGATGGAGAAGCACACGTAGGTGCCCGCGGGAAAGACAACCGTCCCGCCTCCGGCTGCGGCAGCGGCTTGAATGGCAGCATTGATGCCTGGCGTATCGATCGTCTTTCCATCCCCGGTTGCTCCGAACGCCCGCACGTCAAAGAACAATGGTTTCTTTACCTGTTCGCCTTCACCCTTCTCTGCCTTACCCACGGATGTGTTCAGTAGGCTAACTGAGCCGCCGAGGAAACCACGGCCGGCAATCTTGAGGAACTCTCTTCGACACTCTGCCACACAATCCTCCACCTGGTTGAAACAGCAACCGCACTTCGTCTTAGTGCTCCGACTGGCCGGGACTCTCCGGGATGCCCGGGTCGTCTAGAATCTGAACTCCAGTAGCCGGGCCAAAGTCGCGCCAGTCCCAAAGAACCCAAACGACATGTTTATCGGGAGTCACTTCCACCAGTTGCGGCCCCTTCGCTTTTCCGCCCCGAGAGCAAATGATGGTATTCCCATTGGCCAGGCGAGTAACACTTTGAGCGTTCTGGTATCGGTATTCGTCGGGAAGATCGCTCGGCTGCACCTCCCAGACGGTCTTCTTCTGAGGGTCGACTTCGCGCGTCAAGACATCCTGTTCATCGGTGATCAAGGTATTGCCATTCTTAAGGCGAATAGCAGCCCACGGACTCTTGATGTCGTACTCCCAGATCGGCTGGAACTGCTTATTGTATTCAATAACCTTATTCATCTCTAGAAACGACACAAGATAGGTTCCCTGTGCGGTGTAGCGTACCCTGCGGAACTCGCCATGGACCGTCTTCTGGTCGGTCTGGCTAATGGCGGGCAGCGAGTGCTCCACTTCGACCTTGTTCGATTTGATGTTGACCACCATTAGTTTTGGCGGCAAGCCATTGAGAACGAACATCACCTTGCTAAGACCGATAGGTTGGCAGGTGTGAATCTCAGTGCCCGGCGGAGCGTCGTAGCGCCACACGACTTTTTTCGCCGGCGTCACCTCTGCGATGTATTGCATGCGCGTAAAAAGAACATTGCCGTTGGAGAGCATCCACACATCGTCGTATTCCCAGCCCGGTCCGGTTGAGTATGTCCAGATGATCTTCCCGTCGCTAACCAGAAGGATCTTGTTGTAGCCTTCGCCGATGTAGAGCATGGGATGCTGAGCCAAACCCTTACCGGGAAGGTTGGGCGGAATCGGTTGGTCCCAGTTGAGTGGCGCGACCTCGGTCTCGGATGGGCTCAACGCGGGCACATCCGGCGCCGAAAAGCGGGGAAGCTGGGCCATGAGCGGCGTACTTCGCAGTGACTGCTTCTTGACGGCATACAGACCGGATGCCGTTAGGCATAAGGTTGTTAGCGTTAGGGCTGCTGCACGGATTGCGCCTGGTCTTCTCAAGTCCATGGGAGGTCGCGGCTGCCGCCGCGACTCAATTCCTCTCCAGCGTGATCAGTTCAAAGTAGTCGAAGGACATAGTGTAGTCGCCTGACGATGGGTTCTTGTTCACCGCGACGAACTCCAGCGTCGAATTCCCGGCGGGGAGACTGACGTTGCCATAATCGTCATTGTAGAAGGCCATTCCGCTACTATATTCATCCTTTGGCCCACCCACCGCGACCCCATTGACGTAGAGCTGAAGCATTGCATGCGTATTCCCACTCTTGAAGCCGGCGCGGAGATCGTAGACTCCCGCAGTCGCAACGTTGATCGTGTAGGTGATTTCGTGGCCTACGGCAGTGGCGTTCAGAGACGTGGCGGTTCCGTCCCGGGAGCCCGATTGCGCGTAGGTTGTATAGTCCACTCCGGGGGTGTTCGTCTCGGGCAGGAGATGGGCCTCGTAGTAGGTCTTCGGCGCACTGGCGATCGCCGAGTTGACGAGGATACGGTACGCGTTCTGGGACGCCAGCGTGGGAAGTGTGACCGTGAGCGCGTTGCCGGAGGTCACATAGTCGCCCTCCAGCGCTACCGGTGGCTCGTAGAGATCGCTGGTCGGGGTGAGCGTCTCGACTCTCAGATGGGTGGTACCGGCGTTCATCAGCGAGGATGAATCGTTCAGATTCTTCAGTGTAAGGGTCACATTTGACGACGATCCGCCAACCGGATCTCCCAGCAGAATCTCGGACCTCCACATATTCACGTCATAGCTTGCAAAGCAATCGACAACCGCGGTGTTGGAAGATGTTTCGGACACCGCCTGCCCGGTCGCATCCTTGTAGGCGTTGTAGACCCACCACCCGCCGGTGGGGTATGTGCCGGTGGCTGCATCGGCCTGATCGCCCAGAGTCGCAATGAAATTTGAGGCGCCGCCGGTGTAGCTCCAATCCGAATTTAAGCCGAACTGCATTCCACTAGAGCGGGAGGCGCGTTCGAGTTTGGCGATGTAGGTTGTGATTTGTCCGGGACTGTAACCTACTGGATCGTTCTCTCCGCCTCCCGCGTATTCCGTGATGGCGAGCGGCATGGGAGTAATGCCGTTGGCTGACATCCAGGCCACGATGGTGGCCGCGTCCGCCTCGATATTTTCCGGAGCGCCCGAGGTGAGGGAATGCCAGCTTAGAACATCCGGGAGGCAGTTGTTAGCCTTGCAGAAGGTGAGAAATGCCTCAATGTAACTCTCATCGAACCCGGCGACTTCCGGTCCTTGAACCTTTGCACTTGCATTGAGGCCCTTGACGACTTGGTAGGCGTTGAGCCATGCCTGGTAGTAGTCGGCGGTATTGCGCACCGTGCCCCCTGGGCTTGTTGCGCCCGTCCATTGTATGTTCGGCTCGTTCCAGGGGAGCCACGAATAGACGGTCAAATTGTTGCTGGCCGCATGGTTGTAGAGATCCGCGACGGTCGCTCTCCAGGTTGATTCATTGCCGCCGTCTCCGGGCCAGTATGTTTCTCCGGTCGCATCGACATAATAGTAAAGGCCGACCATCAGCTTGGCGCCGGTTGCAGATACTCGGGAGTAAGTCGCAGGATCGAATAGATTCGGCTCATACTGGCCTGGCTCAGTCGCGCCTGTGACGCCGGGGGCCTCTCCGCTGACGTAGGCCATGTCTCTGTCCTGGCTGACTTTTACCCCGTCGAGGAGATATTGAGCCGGATGGGTGGCGCTGATGCCGTGGAGGAAGCCGCTGGCCATCTGTTGGGCCGCCCCGGTGTGATCGGAATAGTCGACGGTGACGGTGACGCCGGTTTGGGCATGCAAATTCTTTGCTGCGGTGACCGCGAGGATAATTAACGAGGCGGCAACCACCGCCGCATTGATTGCTTTTTTCATAATCCCCCCTGGCAAATGTTTTCCTTGGCGTTGCTTGTTAAGGTTGGTTTAAGGCGGACCCTAGTCGGGGTCGCCATGCCTCATTGGTTGATTGCCAGTGACGGTTTGCACCCCGTTAGGCGGATTGCCTTCCAGTAAGAACAGGCAGTCTTCCGAGCGGCGCAGGCCGTCGTGGATGGCGAACCGGCGCACATGCCCGGTGCGGTCGCCGTGCCACAAAGAGACGCCGCCGTAGGCCCCATCCTTGCGCAGGATGTAATAGACCATCTCCACAAAACGCAGCGCGGTCATGTCGTTTCCGTACCAATGCACGATGCGGCGCAGCGCATCCATGCCGGCCTCCTCAGGAGACATCCCGTTGCGCATGTTCTCGACGATGGTGCGGGCCCCCGCGATCTTGATGTTCGCGGCGGCGTTTCCGCTGGCTCCCGCCGAGCCGACCTCTGGATCGAGGTAGCAGCCGGCTCCGATCACCGTGACATCACCCGCCACTCCGGCCATTCTCCAGGGAAGCCCGCTGGTGGTCGAGGCGCTCGAAATCTCTTTTTTTTGATTCACACACGAAACATAGAGAGGTTCGGCGGCTGGAAACAGGGCGTCGTACACGGCGCGCCAGGTCCATTGCGGGGTGAGGCCGGCCTTGACGGCAAGCGGCTCAAGTCGATGGACCAGCTGGTCCAGGTCCTTTTGGGACGGGGCAAGGAAGTGGGCCTTCCTCTCCGGCTCGGGCCAGGAAGGATCGTAGATTGGTGCTCCCAACAGCCCTGGATCGGATCGGATCTGCTTCCAAACGGTCCATGTCTGTCGGGTGCGTTCGGTGATGAGTTCTTCCTTCGAAAATCCTTGGGCAAGGCCAAAGCGCTCTGCGTCCGAGCCCACCAGCAACGAATAGCCGGTACGCTCCATGACCGCGCGGGCCAGAAGGGAAGCGTTCCTGATGCCCCCAACTCCCCCCAGGGCGGCGCCGCGCCTGGTCGGGCCGTGCAGACAGCAGGCGTCGAGTTGAACCTCGCAGTCTTCATTGGGGAGTCCGCCGAGACCTGCGGAAGAGTCGTTGGGATCGTCTTCCTGGGTTTTGGTGACATGCAAGGCGGCATCCAGCGTGTCGCTGCCCCGCCGCAGCAGGTCATAGGCGGAATCGATTCCTATCGTTCCCGTCATCCTGCAAATCATCGCGGGCAATCTGGGCACTGCCGGACGAGTTGGTTTGGGATGATCATGGGCAGCGTGTTCATCGGATGGGTGATTGTGCTGCGGGCCCTGGGCCGGGGGCACGGTTTGCGCGTTGCCCCTGGGACCAAGCGCTACCGATGCCGACGACATGGCAGCAGTGGACAGGAAATCTCTGCGGGTAAAGTTCATCAAGTTTCCTTCTGAAGAGTGTTGGCAAGGCGCGAATGCCGTTGCAGCCGGCAGCGCGACGGAGGATTTGGCATAGCGGGACGGCGGTTACTGGAGAGTCGTATCTCCAAACCCCTCGCCCGCACTGAGGCCCGCGGATGAATCCGCGGGCCTGCAGTGTCTGCGAAGGATCAATAGCTGGTGAACTTCCATTGCTGCGAGGTACCGCCGCTGTAAGTCAACTGCTCGATCCCCGTTCCGTTGGTTGTCCCTCCCCCTACCACGCTCAGCGCCAGTCCGCTGTTTACGCTGGTGAGTTCGTAGTTGCCGCCGCCGAGCGAAATAACGTTCCATTCCTGGTTGGTCTGGCCGTTGGCTGGCCACTGATCGACCAGAGCGCCGCTCGATTTGGAGTCCCCGGAGACGTCGAGCAGTTGTCCGCTCGCGCCATTGGTCAACGTGATGACATTGGTGCTCACGTTGTTGACCGTCCATCGCTGGTTGGTGCCATCGTTGGTGGTGTAAATCTGCATATCCAAGCCGTCTGTAGTCGAAGAATCGGGATCGTCGATCGCCAAGCCGCTGTTGACGGCGGTGATAATGTAAATTCCGTTCGCGATGAGCGTGCCGCTGCCGCCGCCGCTTACGGTGATGGTGAACGTCTGGGTGCTGTTGCATCCGGTGGAATTGGTGTAAGTGGCCACATAGGTGTTGGTGCTGTTGGGCAAGGGAATGGCGTTGATTTGCCGCGACGTGGAGGTATACCCGTTGGGCCCGGTCCAGCTCCACGATCCGCCGGTGGCGGGCTGCGGGCCGAGGTTCACCGTCGAACCGGAAGCTACCGTCACGCTGGACTCTTGTGCCCAGGCTCCCGTACCCACTTGTATATACGGAGTAATCGCAGTGGGCGTGCAACTGCCGCCGGAGATCTCACCGTAAACGCAAACCTGTCCGCTTTGCGTCTGGGCGGTCCCAAAGCTGGCCAGGTACACCTTGCCGCTGGAAATAGTTGGATCGGTGAACTTGGCGTAGTTGTTGCAACTGTCGCGGGTGGCATTTTGTTGGTTGGTCCATATCTGGGTCATGCCGGGGAGGCTATAGGCATAGAGAATGCCCGGCTCCGTCATATGCCAGGCGCCCAGGCCGCCGCCTTGTCCCGCTGAGTTGGTGGCCGCCCAGAGGATCGCATTTGAGTTGCCGTTGGACGAGACCGACAGGGACGCGCCCGGATGTCCGATCGCCTGTATGCTGCCGGTGTACGTCGGCGTGGTGTTGAAGGTCGAGCCGTTAAAGTTGTAGACCTTCAGGTAATCGCTCTGCCCCCATATATAGAGGTTGTCATTGAAATAGTCCATGGAGTGGATGTGAGAGACGGCCGCCTGCCAGTTCTGCACAGCGTTGGAGTCGCCGAGATGGCCCATGTCCCCCATGTTGACAAGATGCAAAACGCCGTCCTTGCCGCCGGCCACGATCAGATTGGTGTCCCAGACGATCAACGGACCGGATGAAGTGAGATCCAGGTCCCCGGAGTCCAGCGAGGAATAATCGGAGGGCGTGTGCCAATCGACCAGATTGAGGCTAGGGCCAAGCTTGAGGATGGTTTCGCTGAAGTCGCTGGATCCGTCCCAGGTGCCGTTGCCGGTCACGTAATAAACATTGCCGGTGGAGTCGACCGCGGGTCCGTTTCCCGACATCCATATCCCGGCGCCATTGTCGTTCGGAGACGCGTCGAAGACTCCCACCTGGGCGAGGGTGCTGGCGTTGTAGGCGAAGGTGATCCCCTTCCATGTTTGTTGGTCACAGTGCCCGGCAAAGCTGAAATAGACATTGCCGTTCGCGAGCAGGAGGCCCGGGCGCTGATTCTCCAGCACCGAATTGAAGTTGGGGCCGGAGACGGTTACGGGGCTACCCGACTGTTCGGCGCCGGTAGAGAGGTTGAGTGCGTGCAGTTTGTGGGTCGCCCCGCCGTTCCATGTTTTCGCCACCACGTAAAGGGTGTTATTGCCGGTATCGATCACCGGGGTGCCCATGATGCCGGCTGTATCCAGGATGTCCTGGCAAGTGAAGCCGCCATTGCTGATGGTAAACGCGGTGCCCAGGTTGACATGCCAATATTGGGTTCCGCTATTGGCGTCGAAGGCGTACACGCTGTTATTGGTGGTGGCCACATAGACCACGCTATGCGTGCCGCCGGCGATGCTGACGCTGTTATCGACTAGCGGCTGCGCGTAAACCTGATCGTCCACCGCGAGTTTGAACAACATGCCGAACTGGCTCACGTTGACGTTGGCGGGAGTGAGCACGGTTTCGCTGGAATTGGTCCCGTCACGGTTGTTGTCGACGTGTTGCATGAGCACGTTTTGCGCGGGGCTCAAGCACGGTTGGCAGACCGACATGGTCAAAATGCAGCCTGAAAGGGCGGCAAACCTGCGCGCGAATGACATGACTTGAAACATTGGCCTCTCCTTCTGTACCTTCTGCGTTACACAGTGCGTTCTGAACGTACACACAGGGTTTCTGGGCGTTACAAAGCGAGTTTTTGACCGTACATAATGGGCTCCTGACCGTACATCGTAGGTTTCTTACGGTTAACGATTGCGTTTCTAACCGCCCCATGTTGAGGCAGACGGCGGCCGTAGCCGCCTGTCCATGGACCCGGCAATTTCGCGTCCAACTTTCGTTCTGAAGACGCTTTCTATATATGAAAAAGCACAGCGACGTTTTTGGGAAACGTTACCCGCTGTTTGATTAGGCTTGGGCAGAAATACTCCGCGCGTTATTGCATTGTCAAGCAAAAACACCGCCAAGTTAGTTCCTTCGTTGCAGACGGGTGGAGGTACCCATGATCTCCTGGTTAAGCAGGGAGTTCGCGCCATATGAGGCGATGAAGCCGGGCATGAGATTGCGCATTGCGCAAGAAACTACCTAATGAAGTATTGCTCATTGCTTCGGCAAGTTACCGTGCTATATACTCGCCCGCGAATAGTTTTATCGTGGTCTGACCTCATCTGGGGCATACGGACAAGGTAGCTAGGCCACCTGAGCGAAAACAGGATAACGATTCGAAGTGCACTTCTGAGGAGGCAAGTCAATGGCAAGCAAGATTTCCAGCGGGTCGGGTACGATGAGCAAACGTTTCCTTAAATTGCTTATCTGGGTCGCCGTGCTCGTATTCTCTGCGCATGCGAACGCGCAACAAGCGGGAACGGGCAGCATTCAAGGCACCATCACAGACCCCACGGGGTCTGTCGTTCCGAACGCAGCGCTCACTCTCACCGAAGCGTCGACCTTGGTGCAACACACGACTCGGAGCGACTCGAGCGGCGTGTATGCCTTCTCCAATATGGCCGTCGGCACGTACTCTTTGAGCGTGACGGCTTCAGGTTTTGAAAGATACCTAAGCACGGGCAACGTGCTTGAGGTGGGCAGCAGCATCGCCATCAATGTGACGATGACTGTCGGCACAGTAAACGAGCAGGTTGAGGTCAAGACCGACACCATGGCGCTGCAGACCGAGGACCCATCGTTCAAGCAGACCATCGACCAGCATGCGATTACCGAGATGCCGCTCAACGGCCGTCAGTTGACGAGCCTGCTTACGTATTCAGGCGGCACTGCCCCGGCTGCCGGCAACGATTTTACCGGCAGCAAATACTCTTACCAAACCATCGCCATCTCGGTGACCGGGGGCATGGGCAATTCCACTCTGTGGCGGCTAGACGGCGGCGACAATAACGACTATATGGGCAACGGCAATCTTCCCTTCCCGTTCCCGGACGCGGTCGGCCAGTTCAGCGTGGAATCGACGGCATTGGGCGCCCAGGACGGGATGCATGAGGGCGGTATGGTCAACATGGTTACCCGAGCCGGAACCAACCTTTACCACGGCACGGCGTTCGAGTTCATCCGAAACAATTTTATCGATGCTACCAATTTCTACGTCATCCCTCCCAACGGCCCGGGCAGCGGGAAGGACAAGTTGCACCAGAATCAGTATGGCGGCACTTTCGGCGGCCCAGTCACCATCCCAAAGTTATTCAATGGCCGGGACAAACTCTTTTTCTTCGCCGGATATCAGTATCTCGAGAGCAAGTCGGCCACTGCCAACACGACTGCACATGTGCCCACCGCGGCGAATCTGGCAGGAGATTTTTCGGTGACTGCGCCCTACACGAAGGCTGCGGCATCAGCCGCCGGGGCGTGCCAGACAACCGCAACTCAACTGGTCGACCCGCTGACGGGCGCAGCGCTGCCCGGCAACAAATACAATCAGCCAGGAGGTCCCTCGCTTCCGGCATGGAACGCGCAATCGTTGAACCTCTTAAAATACCTGCCGGCAATCAACCCAAACGTCGACATATATAACTGTGGGGTTGTGCAGTACGCCATACCCTCTGAAACGTTCGATAAACAGTTCGTCACCAGAGTCGATTACACGCTGAATGCGAAGAACAACTTGTACGGCCGATACCTATTGGACGGCTATCAGCTGCCGGCGTTCTTCTTCCCCGACAATATCCTGGTCACCACCCAGTCTGGAAATCCTCTGCAGCGGGTGCAGAGCTTCACCATGGGCTGGGATTACACGATCAATTCGAACACCGTGAACTCGGCCCATGCCACCGTACTGCGGCGGCTTAACCATCGGGGATACAACGCCGCCGCGATCAACGGCGGAAATATCGGGGTCGGTCTCACCTACGCCGTGCCCCAGGGCCTGCAGCTGGCGAGCCCCAAATTCAACCTGGGCGGCGGCACCAATTCGGTCTCCCATTTCAACGACAACACTCTTGCCATCGACGACGATGTAACCATGGTTCGGGGCAAGCACCAGATCGTCTTCGGCGGGGAGTTTGTCCGCAACCAACTTAATATCAGCAACGCATTCGAGGGCAATGGTGTCTTTACTTTCGGTACCGCGTACAGTTCTTACGGACCGACCGGTGTGCAAGGCTCTCTCGCGAAACAGATTGGCGACGGCGATCTGGATTTCCTCGAAGGAACCATGACCAGCTTCGTTCAGAGCAAAGAGCAGCAGAACGCACTGCGGGCTCCGGTCCCGAGCCTGTATATTCAGGACACATTCCACGCCTCCCCGCGCCTGACCCTGGTAGGTGGCCTGCGCTGGGACCCGGAATTCATGCCCGTGGACGTCTTCAATCGCGGCAGCATCTTCAGCATGAGCGCATTTCTGGCCGGCCAATCCAGCACCGTTTATCCGACTGCCCCAGCGGGTTCGCTTTACTATGGAGACGCGGGCGTTCCAAGGGCTTTCACCAAGAATTCTGTCTGGCAATTCGACCCAAACATCGGGCTGAGCTACGATGTTTTCGGCAAAGGCACGACCGTGGTGCGCGCAGGCGCTGAATATATCTACGACGAGCCCAACTTCTTTACCGGTCAGCGCGTCCAGCAAAACCCGCCGTTTGCCACCCAGATCAGTCAGGCGTCGGGCGGCTATATACCATTCAGCACTCCCTGGGACGTGCCGACAGCCTTGCAATCTTCATCTACCATCACCAGCAATCCTTTTCCCACGGTAGCGTCGTTTACCGAAAAAGCGACTGCCGCCAGTGCTGTGTTCACCCATAATCTCCAGTACATTGTGCTTCCTCCGAAGTTTCACCCTGCAGCTACCATGCAGTGGACAGCCAGCATCCAGCAGGCGCTTCCTCATGGATGGCAATTTCAGATCGACTACATCGGAAACAAGAGCTCCCATGACCAGATTGGTTTGCCTCTGAACCCGGTGCAGTTCATTCCCGGAAAGTGGAATGGACCGGGTACCTGCGGCGGGCTCACTACCACAGGAAAAACCGGAACACCCTGTTCCACGACATCGTCCTCCAATTACCTTGCCCGTTCCTTGCTGGTGCTGGCGAATCCCGCGGAGGGCCAATACTACTCGACCGGGGGAGGTGGGTCGTTGCTTGTCGGCGACTCCGGCTGGTCCAACTACCACGGCTTGGTGGCGAGCATCCAGCATCGCCTTTCTTCGACCTTCAGCCTGTTGGGCAATTGGACCTGGTCGAAGTGCCTGGATGTGGAGGACAACCAGGGTGACGTCTCCGGCACGACCATCGAGAATCCCAACAACCCGGCAATGGATTATGGTCCGTGCGGCTTCGATTATCGCCATATCGAAAACGTCATTCTGGTTGCGAAGAGCCATTTCCCATTCAGCAACAGAATAGAGACGGCGACGCTTAACAATTGGGAGTTGGCGCCGCTGATTCATATCCAGAGTGGGGCCCCGTTCTCGGTGACGGCGGGTGTGGATAACTCCCTCACCGACGTTGGCAACGATCGTCCGAACCTGGTGCCTGGTGTCCCGATCTATCAAAAAGTGAAATTCCGTCAGCAGAGCGGCGCGGCGAACCGGGAGTATCTCAACCCAGCCGCGTTCGAACAGATCCCAACTTCCGCGTTTGGAACCTATGGAGATATCGGCAGGAACTCCTTCCGCGCACCCCCTGCTCTCCAGTTCGATGCCCAGGTCTCGCGTATATTTCCCATTCACGAGAGACTGGCGATGATTCTCCGGCTGGAAGCCTACAACGTGCTGAACCACCCGAACTTCGGGAGCCCGAGCGCCGGGAACATTGATGTAAAAGTCAGCGACGGGACGTTTGGTCAGATTTCAGGCACGAACCTCACGAGCGCCAGAGTCTTCCAGGGGGCGGTGAAGTTAACATTCTAGGTTCTGGTGCAGGCCCCGGATTTCCGTCAGGGTGCGGAGTGAAGCTGAGCTTCCAGCGCAGTTTCACTCCTGATCCCGCCTGTTTGCGCTTCTTTGGGTTGATCTCGTTGGACAAACGAGTGCTGCGACCAGACATTGCGAAAGCGGGTGGGGGCTGCTTGGTTCGACCAGAGAAGTAGCTGGCAGCGTTTGTGTCTCTATGAGGTCGGACCTCTAGGATACACTGTCGTTTAGCGCCCGTGCGCGTAGCGGGAAGGGGAGGCAACTTCGCGTCCCGGGTAATCATATCGCGGTGCACACGCAGTTTGCGTCGTCGCTTTCTGATTCGGAGCCCTATGGCAAAACAAAAGGTCATGAATCATGAAACACAAGTTACGATGCGGGTGGTCAGCCACATCCGCAGACTGATCGAGAATGGAACCCTGCGGGCCGGCGACAAAATACCACCGGAGCGAGAATTCGCTCGCAAGCTGAAGATCAGCCGCGCCAGTCTGCGGACCGGTATCGGCTACCTGGCCGCGATGGGAGTGATGAAGGTCCGGCATGGAGTGGGCACCTTTGTCTCTGACGGGCCCCCGGATTTGGGCCACGCATCGCTTGGCCTGCTGGGCGCTCTACACGGCTTCAAACTCTGGCAGTTGTTCGAGGCGCGGCTTATCCTGGAAAGCAATCTGGCGTTTTTGGCCGCGGAAAGGGGGCTTGACGAAAACTTTGCCGCCCTCGCCGAAGAGGTCGCTGAAATGTATGCGACGGTCGATGACCCGGCCGACTATTTGATTCACGACGTTCGCTTCCACCGCGCCATTGCCGAGGCGTCGGGCAATCCTATTCTTGCCGCGGTCATGGAGACCATCGCCAGCTCTTTGTACGACCATCGGCTTGGAACCGTAGAGCGCGCGCAGAATTTGAAGGATTCGGCCAAGGAGCATCGGAACATCTACCGTGCCATCCGCTCGAGAAACGCCGCGGCAGCGCGCCAGGCTATGGAGTTGCACCTCAAGACGGCCCAAGCCGTTCAGGAAATGGAGCAGGCGTCGACGCGAGAAAAAACGCGAAAGCCGCGCCAAGGAGTCCCATTACGTAACAACAGTGGGCACCAATCAGCGATTGGGCTCTATGCACCAAAGCGTATTGAATCGTAGCCGGCTGGCAGGCACGGGCCGCGATTGCATCAGAGCTGTCCAGACTAGCCGGTTGAACCAAATCCGCTTTCCATTGTGGGTGCTGTTGTGGGAAGTATAAGGGTGAGATTTGACTATCCCTCCCTTCGCCAAAGAACGCGAAGGATGGGGCACCCGTCGATGGGTGGTGGGGATAGTGCCCAAAGGCGCGTTCATTTCATCCTTAACTTGCTACCCTAAGGGTGCGAAGCAATCGCCACAAACGTGACGCGGCCTATATTTTCTATATCTTTTCCGTACCTCCAGCGTTGGCTGGAGGCGGATGACAGTGGGTGGGGTACCAGGGTCAACCAGTTCGAGTCCCGGTCTAGTTCACACCAGCCGCAGACGTAGGAGTCCCGCGTGGTTAGAAAATAGATAGGTCGCTGAAATTCGTGGGTCCAGTCTCTGTGCGACGAGATCGCGCGCTTCCGGGTGTCGATCTGAACAATCGAACCAGCCGGGATCATAGGATCCAGGGTGCGGTCGCGCTTCCCGATGATGCCTCGTCTATAGGGCGCCGTCAGTCGATCCTCCGCTACCAGCGTGGTTTCCTCCGGCTGCTGATCGGGCGCAAGTGCATCCGGATATCTCCCCGGCTCTTCCCACGGCCTTTCGGTCAACAACATCGTTGCCTTGGGACTGGAAAGCTGGCTGAGGAGCGTGGATTGAGAATCCCCCGGATAGATGGACCTCAGCAGTTGCTCGGTGGGCAGATTGTAGATGTCGGCCAGAACAATCAGTTTATTAACGGTAAGTTCATGTTCTTCCCGCTCGAGACGATCCAGCCAGCTGGCAGAAACGCGGAAAGACTGGCTGCCCCTGTCCTGGGCAAAGCGCAGACTCCGTTCTTCCACTTCGCGCAACGAGAGTTGCCATTGCCGGCGAATTGTTCGAAGCCTTAAGCCGATCCCTGCCATGGAACGAACCTTTCCTGCAGGCATGTGGCTACGTACATCGCCACGGGTCCGTCGCGGAGCGATTGGACTTAGCACCTTCTGCCCGCAAAAGTGAAACTGCTCTAAACTCCGGCATCCTCTTGCGATGGCGCAAGCCTGCCCCCTGCGATGAATCGTCAGCGCCATGCCGGTTCGGAAGCGGGATCATTCGAGTCGCAAATAAGGGCGGGGCGCAACGTATGTAACGGTATGTTCCGGGCCTTGCTTTGCAAGTTATTATTTGTCATATATTTAGAATCGCCCCCTGGGGGGATGTATGTTGCGCCGCGAAGGCGGCCGCCCAGGCCGCACGTCATGTTCTGGTGTGATAGAGTTGTCGGTCGTGGGAATCGGGGCTGAGATGTTTGACGACGGCCTGGATTTGCAACACACGCGGTCGGTGCGTCGACACCTGCAAGAGGTGTTGGCGAGCAAACCCTTCGCGGGGAGCAAGCGAGCTCAGGAATTTCTTCAGCTGGTGGTTGAACATGCTCTGAAAGGTGAATTCGATTCCTTGCGGGAGCGGGCGCTCGGGTCCGAAATGTTCGGACGCCGGATAGATTACGATACCGGCAACGATCCGGTGGTCCGCGTCAAGGCCGGCGAAGTCCGGCGGAAGCTAGCGCAATATTACGGGGAAACAGAGGGAAAGCCGGCAGTTCGTTTCGAAATTCCGAGTGGATCCTACGTGCCCAAATTCTGCTTCGTGCCTTCGCAGACAGCGGAGACGTTGCAGACCGACCCCGTCGTCCCGAGTTCGCCACCGCCCCCCGCCGATCAGATGGCCATCGATTTGGATGACAGGGCTGAAGCCAGATCGGTCAAGCCATCGGGGAGGGCCAGCCAGGATTGGCGGCACTTGTCAGGTCTTGCGGTCGCTATGGCCTTCGCACTCGGTCTCATCGCAATTTTCGGGTCTAGGGGCTTCAAATCGCGGTATAGAAATTTGACCGCGCTGCCCGAGATGCGCTCCATCGCGGTCTTACCGCTAAAAAACCTATCAGGCGTTCCCGGGCAGGACTACTTCGCAGACGGGATGACGGAGGCGTTGATCAACGATTTGGGACAGGTTTCCGCGCAGCGCGTCACTTCCCTCACATCCGTAATGAGCTACAAGGGAACAAGGAAAACTCTTCCCGAGATCGCCCAAGAATTGACGGTCGATGGCGTGGTAGAAGGTGCCGTCCAACGCGACGGGAACGAGCTTCAAATCAGTGCCCAGTTGATCGACGCGCGGACGGATCGTCCGGTCTGGGCAGGTACCTACGTTCGGACGGTCACGAGCGTTCTGGCGTTGCAGGGAGAGTTGGCGGAAGCAATTGCAGATGAAGTTAGGATGAACGAGAAGCCACAGCGTCTGGCTCGGTTGATCAACGTTCGATCTGCCAACCCGGAGGCGGAAGACCAGTATTTGCAAGGTATGGTTCGTTTCAATACGGGTGAATTGGAAAGCGCTGCGGAATTTTTCCAAAGGGCGATCGACGCCGACCCGGAATTAGCGCAGGCGCATGCGGCTCTGGCCGATTGCTACGGTTTGCTGGGTGAGCATGGACGGATGGCTTATTCGGAAGCGTTTTTGAAGCAGAAGTCTGAAGCGACTCAGGCGATTGAGTTGGATGGCTCTTTGCCGGCCGGGCATGCTGAACTGGCCGATGTTGCCATCGATTTAAACTGGGATTGGGCAGCGGCTGCAAACGAGTTCCACCGGGCGCTGGAACTTAATCCCAGTTCGGCGCCAACCCACGACAGATACGCGATGTACCTGGCGCGGAAGGGCGAATTTCCCGAGGCCATTGCAGAGATAAGGGAAGGCATGAAACTCGATCCAGTTTCGGGTCGTTCCTATAAGGAAGCGGCGTCCATCTATTATTTTTCTCGCCAGTTCGATAAGGCTCTGGCGCTAGACCAAGATTCATTTCAGCTGGGCCGCGTCGATGTAGAGAAGGGTATGTATGCGCAGTCCATACGTAATTTTCTTAGGGCAGGTGATAACCCTCATAACTGGGGTCATCTCGGCAATGCTTATGCTCGCTCGGGCCAAGTAGATTCGGCTCGCAAGTATATTTCGCGACTTAAGGCGAACGTGCGAAGGAATGGTGTCGGGCGATACGAAATAGCGCTCATTTATGCGGGTTTGAGCGATAAGAATGAGGCATTCCAATGGCTGGAGGAGTCATATAGAGCACACGATGTAGGACTCACTTATCTCAAGATCGATCCTTGCCTTGCCGGCTTGCGCTCAGATGCGCGATATAACAGTTTATTACGGCGAGTCGGCCTGATGCAGTAGGGAACCGGTGCTATTTCGATTCGTCCAGAACCTCGATGGCGGAGACGGTCGCGTTGTTCGCAATCGGCTCAAAGGTGATGTCGAGCTTGCCTTGCGCGGTGGGTTTCAGGTGGTAAAAGGTCTTGGTCAGGGCGTGAAGACTACCCACTTCCTTGTAGATGTCGAAGTTATCGAGCAGCGTAGTTCCATTGCACAGCACGCGAAACAGGCGGCTTCCTTCGCCTCCGCCTCCCGCTTCTCCGCGCCCGAAGTAAAACTCAGCAAAGTGAAGGATCAGGGTGTAGCGATCACGCGCATCCACTGGAATGGTGTAGGTGAAGTGCCCATACCGCTCGGCTGCGAAAAGCTCGGGATCGGGTGTACCCTCGATTTTCATGCGCTTCGCGCCGGTGTACCCGTTCATGTAGTGGTCGTCAGGACGCCAGAACTGACCGCTACGGTCGGTGTAAGGGGCCGGCTGGGTAACCAGGCGGATGGGAAGCTGCCGGTGGGGTGTGCCAGGCAGAACCTCAATCGCATTCAGCATCGCCAAGCCTCGCCCGTTGAAAAAGCCAAGGTGCAGGATCCCGTCGCTTCCGGGAGTGACGTCGCGGAAGACGCGCTCGTCTGCAATATTCGCACCGAAGGCGTCGGAGCGAACGTCGAAGGCCGCCAGGACTTTGTTTCCGTTGAGGAAGACGCTGAAGGTGGAAAAGTCGCTGGAGTCCGGCTCGGTAGCGACGAAATAGAGATGCAGTTCGTATACGCCAGGCCGCAGTGGAAGGTCGTAGGTAAAGTTCCCATTTCGCCAATGCTTGAACAGCATCGGATTGGTGGTTCGCGCTACGGCGGTGTCGGGACGATTCCATGTCCCGCCCGAATGAAAATTCTGGTCCGGCTGCCAGAGGTTTCCGGCAGTGTCGATCTGCGGTTTTCCGCTGTAGCCAGCGAGGATGCGCAGGGGTACTTCGGCGTAGGGTGCGGCGTTCGAGGAAGCGGTTTGCTGCACATTAGAAGCCGGAGCGCCAGAAGCCGCAGCGCCAACGGTGTCTTTCTTTGCGCTATAAGCCCGGAAAAGCAGGTATCCACTGAGAATAGTCAAGCCCAATGCCGCGATCGCGGCAATATAAGGCCACGCGCCCGGCGGCGCGAGTGCTCCCGCCCCGAAACCCTTCAAGCCTTGCTTTCCCGTTGGTGGATGGGGGGCTAGCTCGCTCTCGAGCTTTACAGAGCCAGAAGGCTGGCGGGTGAAGATGGGAACGTAGGACCCCGGCGGAATCGAAAGACGGATTGGGTGATCTTTCCCCTCACCAGCGTAATACTCCATCAGTCGTTTTCGCAGGCGGTGGGCTTCCACCCGCACAATCGCGTCCTCGCCCGCATTGAAGGTGTCCTTTGAGCGCCCGAAGACTTCGGTTGCGATGTCGTACTCGTGCAGTTTGTCAGTCTTACCCTGGAAATATTTTTCCCCGATGTAGGTGATCAACCGAAGCAGCCGGGAAGAATTCCCTAATGTCGCCGCTACCGTCTCTAGTTCCCGGCGCTCCTCCTCCATTACGACGGACGAAGCTAGATCATGTTCGGCGTGGCTTGGGCTGGACAACGACTATCTCCTAGGGCGGTGCGATCATAGCTATCCGAGTACCCAATTGCAACAGGGAAGGGGAGCCATCCCGCACGATTGGGCTATCCCCTTATTTTTCAAAAGCGTACAGACGTGTAACCGTACGCTGCCGGGGCTGTACACGAATGTTCATATTTAACCTTTACATCCTTAGACCGGGTGACTTAAGTATTCTCGCGGCTTGAAAGTAACTTTGCCAAACGAACGAAAGTTCATGGTTGAGGCGCCGAATCACGATACCGGAGATGAGGCGTCAGCCAGACGGGATTTGAGAGCTGGGGAGGTAACCGGCGTCATCCCACGGAAGGAACCCGAGTCCATGAATCAGCACATCCCGCCACTTGAAAACTCCTCAGAGTCTCCAAGCTGGGACCAGGGCAACGAAGATCCTGGTGGATATATCCACGGGCTCCAGGCTGCTGACAAACCCCCGCAATTTTTGGTGGGTTCGTGGTTGATCCTTGATCTCGATGTCGCCGATCCGCTGCCGCAACAAGCGCGCCTTTGGGGCAAACCCCCTGCAAGGTTCTGCTGCGGCAGGTTCCGGGCTCCGGTCGAAGAAGCGAAGTTCGATCGTCGCTGCCGCTGTTCGGGTACACAACACAAATAAGTCAAGTTATGAGGCGAGGTGGAAGAGTCCGGTCGATGCGCCTGACTATAACTTTACAATCGTGAGTAATAAGCACTGTTACAAAGCAACAACTGAGCAGTAATAACCGACCGTTTCCCACCGGTTGGGGGTGGGCACCCACCTCGAAGCGGGAGCACCGCCAGGTTCCACTTCGACCCGGCGTGTCGCTACCCACGTCCGCATGATGAAGCAGCTGTGACTTCCTGAGCGACTTTTTATATGGCATGTGCCCCTCCTCTGCATCCGAGCCGACGAAAAGAGCTGGAAAATGTCTTAAGCGAAATTCACTTGACAAAGCCATATCACGGGGACTTAGATGGCGGTCAATTCAAGTAGGCTACAGAAACGTTTCAGTTAGCCTATTTGTTAAGAAATGTATCAGTGAACGTATGTAGAGGCTCGCTCATAGCAGCGTCTGTTCGTATCCTTACCAACGCCGCTGAGCAGGTAGAGAGCGGTTTCATGAGTAGGCGTGTTTGTGGGGGAACTTGGCGTCTGTACCCCCGGGCTTCCTAATTGGCCACAGTGAAGCTCACGATATGCGTCCGCTCATTGGGGTACGGTTCGTCTGTGCCCCGGTTTCTTATTGATTCAGTCTTGGCCGTCCGGACACGTTATAAGCATCGTTCGGACTACTTACCGTGCCGGCGGGAAAAAGGCTCCCATACCGTCACATGTTGCAAAAGGCACCCATGCATCGAGTGTCGTTAAGGGGCCAGGTGACGTAAAGGAGCAGCTATGTTTCAGGCATTCAATCCCCCTTGTGGGCGGGAACACTCTCGCCGACTGAGCGGGTACTTTCAAGTACTCGCGGCGTTCTTTCTAACGCTCCTTGCGTCACGCGCATCGGCTCAAGTAACGCACGTTACCAATCCGTACGCGGGCGCGACGGTGTACGTCAGCCCGGACTACGCCACGGAAGTCGGCACCGCGATCGCGACTGAACCTGCCGGCTCCACGCTCGCGAACCAGATGTCTGTCGTCGCGACCTATCCGACGTTCGTCTGGATGGACCACATCGGAGCCATTGCGGGCGGCACATCGAACAACGGCCGCCTGGGCATCCAGGGACATATCAACGCCGCGCTAGCCCAGCAGAAAGGCACTGAGCCGGTGGTAGTGCAGCTCGTCATTTACGATCTGCCCGACCGCGACTGTGCTGCCTTGGCCTCGAACGGCGAACTGAGCATTGCCGGCGGCGACACGCCTATCGGCAGCACCACGCCGCTGACCGGCACGGGTATTCAGGAGTACGAGAACGATTACATCACTCCCATCTACAACATCCTGGCGCAGTACAAAAGCAACCCGAATATTCGCTTCGTGCTGGTGATCGAGGACGACTCGCTTCCGAACATGATCACCAACACAGGCCTGAGCTATTCGCTCCCCAACTGCATCGCCGCCAACGACGGTATGAGCGGATCGCCTTCGTTGAACGGCGTGTATGTGGTGGGAATCCAGTACGCGCTGAATCAATTCCACTCCCTCCCCAATGTGTATAACTACCTCGACATAGGACACCATGGCTGGCTCGGCTGGCCGGCTAACTCCGCCATCGCCTTCCCCTTCTTCGCCAATGTGGCAAAAGGAACGACGGCCGGCTTCGCCAGCGTGGATGGCTTCATCACCAATACGGCCAATTACGGTCCGACGAAAGAGCCGTACATGACCGCGTTCACAGAACCACCCGGCACCACCACCGGCACCGGCACGCTCTGCGCCACTCCCGAAGTCTGTTCCGGCACGTTCTATCAGTACAACCCCGAAATCGATGAGGAAGACTACGCTGCCGAATTTGACGCGGGTTTTATATCGGCCGGTTTCCCATCCACACTCGGGTTCCTGATCGACACCTCGCGCAACGGTTGGGGCGGCCCGCTACGGCCGGCCGGGCCGGGCACCAGCACCGTGGTTGACACCTTCGTGAACGAAACCAAGATCGACCAGCGCGACGACATGGGCCAATGGTGCAACCAGGCGAACCAGGGATTGGGTGTTCCACCCACCGTGACCCCTGGATATTTCGCCAACCTGAATGCTTACGTCTGGGTTAAGCCTCCGGGAGAATCGGACGGCAACTATCCCGGCAGCGTATACAACGGTGTCACTTCCACCAAAGGCGATCCGAACTGCGATCCGGCACACGACAATGCGCTAGCCAATGGCATGGCGACCGGTGCGATACCGAATTCACCCTCCGCGGGAACGTTCTGGGTGACGGAGTTCGTGGAGGATGTACAGAACTCGTTTCCGCCGGTTCCGGCTACGACCGCCCCAGGGTTCAGCGTTTCGGCCACCGGAGTGAGCATCGAGCAAGGCACAACCGCGTCCAGCAGCATTACTGTTTCGGCGATCAACGGCTTTGACAGCGCAGTTGCTCTGAGCGTCAGCGGCCTGCCGGCTGGAGTGACTGCCGTTTTCAGTCCGTCCTCGGTTACCGGCTCCGCGGGCAGCACGCTTACGTTCACTGCGTCGAATACGGCCACGGTAGGTGTCGCGACTTTAACTGTAGCCGGAACCAGCGGCTCGACCACCGAGACCGCGACCCTCGCTCTTACTGTAACGGCGGAGCCTAACTTCACCATCTCGGCTTCTCCCGCGGCGGTCTCGTTACCTGCAGGGACGAACCCCACCAGCACCATCACTCTCACCTTTGTTGGCGGTCTCACGGGTAGCGTGTCCCTAAGCGCAAGCGGTCTGCCTGCAGGCGCGAATGCCAACTTTGCCCCTTCCTCGCTGAACGGAAGCGGCACCAGCGTTGTGAACTTCAATTCGCAAACCAGTACACCCGCTGGAACATACAATGTGTCGATCACGGGAACCAACGGCACGATCACGCATTCCACCACCATCGTCCTCACGGTTCCGGGAACGGGCTTCACGCTTGCGCCTTCGGCGCCCACTCTGTCCATTGCACCGGGTTCGACCGCAACCGACACCATCACGGTGACGGACGCGGGCGGATTTACCGGCAGCGTAACCCTCGCCGCATCCGGATTGCCCAGCGGTGTGACAGCCGCGTTCGGAACCAACCCAGCCACTGGCAGCAGTGTGCTCACGCTCACGGCCAGCAGCACGGCCGCAGCCGGCGGGTCTACGATTACCATCACCGGAACCTCTGGTTCCGTGACCGCAACCACCACCATCGCACTTACCGTCAGCTCGGCTGCAGGCTTCACGCTTGCTCCTTCGGCAAATGCGCTATCAGTGACGCAGGGAAAGACCGCAACGGACGCGATCACCGTGACCGATAAGGGCGGATTCACCGGCAGCGTAACTCTTGCCGCATCCGGATTGCCTAGCGGTGTAACAGCCGCGTTCGGTACCAATCCAACTACCGGCAGCAGTGTACTCACGCTGACGGCCAGCAGCACGGCCACTACTGGAGCGGCCACGGTCACCATCACCGGCACTTCCGGCGCCTTGACCGCAACCACCACCATCGCTCTCACTGTCACTTCCGCAGCAACCGGGAGCTTCACGCTCAAACCCTCGGCGTCTACATTGTCGATTACTCAGGGCAGCAGCGCCACGGACACGATCACAGTAACGGACGTGAGCCCGTTCGCCGGAAGCGTAACTCTTGCCGCCTCCGGATTGCCTAGCGGCGTAACCGCCGCGTTCGGCACCAATCCAACTACCGGCAGCAGTGTACTCACGCTCACGGCCAGCGGCACGGCCACTACTGGAGCGGCCACGGTCACCATCACTGGGACCTCCGGGGCCTTGACCGCAACCACCACCATTGCACTTACCGTCAATCCGGCGCCGAGTTTCACGATCAAACCTTCGGCGTCCACTCTGTCGGTTACTCAGGGTAGCAGCGCCACCGACACCATCACAGTAACGGATGTAGGTGGATTCACCGGAAGCGTAACGCTCGCCGCCTCCGGTCTGCCTAGCGGCGTGACTGCGGCGTTTGGCACCAACCCCACCACTGGGACCAGCGTGCTGACGCTGACGGCCAGCGGTGCTGCTACCGCTGGAGCGGCCACGGTGACGATCACCGGGACTTCCGGCACGGTGACCGCAACCACCACCATTGCTCTGACCGTCAGTGCCTCGGGGACGGGCGCCAAGTGCACCATCGACTACACCATCTCCAGCCAGTGGCCGGGCGGGTTTGGGGCGGCGATCATCATCAACAACACCGGAACTACTGCGCTGACTAGCTGGACGCTGACCTGGACCTTCGCCAACGGACAAACGGTCACCGATCTGTGGAACGGCACAGAGACGCAGAGCGGGGCAAACGTCACGGTGACAAACCTGAGTTACAACGGCAGCATTCCAGCCGGAGGAAGTTACACCGGAATGGGGTTCAACGGAAGCTGGAATAACACCACCAACGCAATTCCCGCGGCGTTTTCGCTCAACGGAACGGCGTGCACAGTCAACTAGCGGGCCCCGACTCGACGGCGCTTGCTGAAGCAAGGATATAGCCGGGGCAGGTCACAGAGACCTGCCCGGCTACCTGTCCTCTTCGGAACGACACAATCAATCGGCGCAAGAGAAGGGAAATGCGAATGCAAGATGAGATGCAAGGAAGAAGGAACTCTGTGTTGCGGACGTTGGCGATCGTGAGCGCGGTCTGTCTGGCACTCCTCGGGATGCCATCCAAGGCCGCAGCCCAATCGACGTGTTCGGGGAGTGACGTGACCCCGCTCGACGGCGGTTTGTATGACTTCCAGATGAACGAGTGGAACTCCTCCCTGGAGGAGTGCGCCACTATCAACGGCATCGGTTTCACCATTACCACCGCCGATTTCAACAATGCCACCAACGGCGGGCCTGGAACCTACACCTCGGTTTACAAAGGATGCCATTGGGGTATTTGTACGACCTCCAACCCATTCCCAATTGAGGTAGGTAATCTTGCTTCGGCAAGCTCGAGCGTCAGCATCACGCAACCCTCCGGTTACAACAACGACGCCGCTTACGACATCTGGTTCAACCAGACATCGACCACGTCAGGACAGCCGAACGGCACCGAAATCATGATCTGGATCAATCATCAAGGCTCAATACAGCCGTTCGGCTCCGACGTGGCGACGGCGACGATCGATGGCGCGAGTTACCAGGTGTGGACTGGCCGGCAGACTTCCTGGAACATCGTTTCTTATGTCGCGGTGAATCCTGTGACGTCGGTAAGCAACCTGAATCTTTTGCCGTTCTTCACCGATGCCGTATCGCGAGGAAGCCTGGAAACCTCATGGTGGCTTATCGATGTAGAGTACGGCTTTGAGATCTGGACGGGCGGCCAGGGCCTGGCAATGACGGGATACTCGGTCAGCGCCGCGGCCGGCAGCGGCGGCGGATCGTGTGCCACCGTGCCATCGGCGCCAAGCGGGATCTCGGCGACGGCGGCTTCTTCCAGCACCATCAACCTGAGCTGGACTGCGGATACCGCTCCGGCCAACTGCACCATCAACTCCTACAACGTCTTCCGCAGCACAAGCAGTGGATTCACTCCGTCATCGAGCAACCAGATTGCAAGCGGAATAACAGCCACGAGCTACTCAAGCACAGGGCTTTCGGCTTCGACCGCGTACTACTACAAGATTGAAGCGGTAGATGCAGCGGGCACGTCGGCGGCGTCTGCTCAAGCCAGCGCGACTACCTCCGCGTCCGGTGGCGGCGGCGGCGCTTGCACCATTGATTACACAATTTCGAATCAGTGGCAGGGCGGCTTTGGGGCGGCCATCACCATCGACAACACGGGAACCACTGCCCTGACAAACTGGACTCTGACCTGGGCATTTGCCAATGGGCAGACGGTCACCGACTTGTGGAACGGAACTGAAACGCAGAGCGGCGCAAACGTCACGGTGACAAACCTGAGTTACAACGGCAGCATTCCAGCCGGAGGGAGTTATAGCGGCTTGGGATTCAATGGAACCTGGAACAACACAACCAACGCAATACCCGTGGCGTTTTCCCTCAATGGAACGGCCTGCACGGTTAACTGGCGAGGGGCGCGGACTGAGCGGGCCCGTTGACCCGTTCAGTCTGCAACCGAATGTAATTGAACCCGGATTGAGATCCAGACAGTGAGGATGCTCTGATGCATTTCACCTTAAGCAGCCCGAACAAACAAGCGCCTACAAGTCAGTGGGTAGTGCGCGGCGCGTTCGTGCTTGTAACTCTAGTCCTCGCCGTGTTTCCCGTTAGCGCAGGGGCACAAGGCACGGGCTACTGGCATACCAGCGGCAACAAGATTCTCGACTCGAACGGAGAGGAAGTTCGCATGGCCGGGATCAACTGGTACGGCTTTGAGACCCCAGACTACCTGGTTCATGGGCTTTGGGCGCAGGACTACCACACGGTTTTGAACACCATCAAAAGTCTCGGCTATAACGTGATCCGTATTCCATTTTCGAATCAGATGGTGGAAAGCAATCCGGTTCCCACCAACTATACGACCTACGCCAACGGGGGAGCAGTCAACCAGGCTTTATACGGGCAGACCGCGTTGACAGATCTGGACACGATGGTTGCTTATGCCGGATCGATCGGTCTGCGCGTGATCCTCGACAACCATCGCTCAGATGCCGGAGAAAGCAACGAGGCCAACGGCCTGTGGTACACCAGCGCGTACCCGCAGGCAAACTGGATCGCCGACTGGCAGACCATGGCCACGCGTTACAGTGCCAGCAAATTCAATTTCAACGGCAACCCGACCGTGATCGGCATGGATCTGCGGAATGAGCCTCACCTGGCTGGAACCGGCGCCACAACCGGATCCTGCTGGACCGGAGACACAGCCACCAATGGCTGCCCCACCAGCCTCACCGCACAAAACTGGCCTGTAGCAGCTGAAGCTGCCGGAAACGCAATCCTGGCCATCAATCCCAAACTGCTTATCTTTGTTGAAGGCAACGACTGCTATAACAGCGTTTGCGGGTGGCAGGGCGGAAACCTCATCGGCGTCGCCAACCACCCGGTGGTGTTGAACGTTCCCGACCAACTGGCCTACTCGGCTCACGACTATGGGCCGAACCTTTTTGAGCAAGCCTGGTTCAACGGCAGCACCACTCCCGCAAGCCTGGACGCGATTTGGAATAAATACTGGGGGTATATCAGCGCCAACGGCACCGCCCCGGTCTGGTTAGGCGAATTTGGCACAGACAACACCAGCACGGATATTGAGAATACGGCGGCGGGCAGCCAGGGACAGTGGTTCGAAAGCCTGGTTAGTTATCTGCAAAATAACCCGACGGTCAACTGGACCTATTGGGCGCTGAATGGCGAAGATACGTACGCGCTGCTCGACAACAATTACGACGCGACGCCGGTCAGCTCGTTGAAACAGTCTTTGCTGGAGAGCATCCAGTTCCCACTGGGCGGCTCTCCTTCGCCGGGCTTTACAATCGCTGCTTCGACGCCGGCGCTGTCGATTGCCCAAGGCAGTAGCGGCGCCGACACCATCACTGTCACTGACGCGGGGGGATTCACGGGCAGCGTAACTCTTGCCGCGTCCGGCCTTCCCAGCGGCGTAACTGCCTCCTTCAGCACCAACCCCGCCACCGGATCCAGCGTGCTGACCCTGACGGCGGGCGCGACGGCCCCTGCCGGTAACTCCACAGTGACCATTACCGGAACCTCCGGCGCATTGACTCCAGCCACCACCTCGATCGCGCTCACGGTCACTGCCGCGGCAGTGGGAAGCTTCACGCTTGCTCCTTCGGCAAGCGCGCTGTCGGTTACGCAGGGCTCGACCGCAACGGACACGATCACTGTGACCGATAAGGGGGGATTCACGGGCAGCGTAACTCTTGCCGCATCCGGGCTGCCTGGCGGTGTAACGGCCAGCTTCGGAACCAATCCAACCACCGGCAGCAGCGTGCTCACGTTGACGGCCAGCAGCACGGCCGCCGCGGGCACGAGTACGGTCACCATCACCGGCACCTCCGGATCCGTGACCGCGACCACCACCATCGCTCTCACCGTCAATGCCGCGGCAACGGGGGGCTTCACGCTCAAACCTTCGGCGTCCACCCTGTCGGTTACTCAGGGTAGCAGCGCCACCGACACCATCACAGTAACGGACGTGGGTGGATTCACCGGAAGCGTGACGCTTGCCGCCTCGGGTCTGCCTAGCGGAGTGACTGCGGCGTTCGGCACCAACCCCACCACTGGGACCAGTGTGCTGACGCTGACGGCCAGCAGTACCGCTACCGCTGGAGCGGCCACGGTGACGATTACCGGAACTTCCGGCACGGTGACCGCAACCACCACCATTGCTCTCACCGTCAGTGCCTCGGGGACGGGCGCCAAGTGCACCATTGACTACAGCATCTCCAGCCAGTGGGCGGGTGGGTTTGGAGCGGCGATCACCATCAACAACACCGGAACTACTGCGCTGACCAGCTGGACGCTGACCTGGACCTTCGCCAACGGACAAACGGTCACCGATCTGTGGAACGGTTCAGAAACGCAGAGCGGAGCAAACGTCACGGTGACCAACCTGAGTTACAACGGCAGCATTCCAGCCGGAGGAAGTTACACCGGAATGGGGTTCAACGGAAGCTGGAATAACACCACCAACGCAATTCCCGCGGCGTTTTCGCTCAACGGGACGGCATGCACAGTCAACTAGCGGGCTTCATCAACGCCCCGTTGGCAAAACAGGAATCCGCGACGCGGGCTTTTAGAGTCCGCGTGAGAACTCGGTCCCTGGAAGGGTACGGCGTCAGCCGTGCGGTAGTTGCTTGCATGTTTCTGGGCTTTACAGGCTGTCGAATTGGGCAGGAAAGAACGTACCCCAGGGGCTGAAGCCCGACATTTCTCAAGCATTTACGGCCCGACTAAAGTCGTGCCCTGATACAAAGCAGAGTTTTACCGCAGCCTGTTTAGCCCCTGAGGGCATCTTTTATCGGCGCGCAAGCGAAGTGAGAGGACAGAAAAAACGTACCTCAGCGGCTGAAGCCGTGCTCTTCCAGGATCGGGTTCTTGCGCAGACTCTTCGGCCCGCCGCCGAAGGCAGGTGAACGGCACTCATCCATTGGATGTGTGTGGGCTATGTGATGCATAAGGAGAAACCATGTCTAAGCAGTCTACTTCCTCCTCCTCCGAGCGCTCATTTGTTCGCAGGTTGAGCGGGTACTTTACAGTACTCGCGGCCTTGCTTCTTACCCTTGTTGCGCCGCAAGCATACGCTCAACCCGCGTGCAATGTTGTGTACACGATTTCACCACAAAACAGCACCGCCTTCGGAGCGGCCATCACCATAGAGAATACAGGAACGACGGCCTGGACCAGTTGGACCCTGACTTGGGCGTTTGCCAATGGGCAGACGGTTTCACAGCTATGGAGTGGTGTGGAAACCCAGAGCGGTGCAAACGTGACGGTGACAAATGAGTCTTACAACGGCAGCATCGCAGCCGGCGGCAGTCTCTCCGGCATCGGCTTCAATGGCACCTGGAACGGAGTCACCAACGCAGTGCCCGCGTCGTTCGCGGTCAACGGAACGACCTGCGGCGGCGCCGCAACAGGCAGTTTTACACTCAAACCCTCGCCGGCCACTTTGTCGATCGCCCAAGGCTCTAGCGGCACTGACACCATCACGGTGACCGACGTGAGCCCGTTTGCCGGCAGCGTAACGTTAGCCGCATCCGGCTTGCCAAGTGGAGTGACTGCTACTTTTGGCACCAATCCCACCACGGGTAGCAGCATAATGACTCTGGCGGCCAGCAGCACGGCGACGGCCGGAACATCCACGGTCACCCTCACCGGAACATCCGGCACCCTGACCGCATCCACTACGGTTGCACTCACCGTAACTTCCGTTACGGGAAGCTTTACACTTAAACCTTCGGCAGCCACTCTGGTAGTCGCCAGGGCCAGCAGCGCAACCGACACCATCACTGTAACGGACGTGAGTCCATTCACCGGCAGTGTAACTCTTGCCGCATCCGGACTCCCCAGCGGAGTTACTGCCGCATTCGGAACCAATCCCACCACCGGGACGAGCGTGCTCACTCTGACAGCCGCCAGCACGGCCACCCTCGGGGCGGCGACAGTCAACATCACCGGAACGTCCGGCACGCTGACCGCGAGCACCGCGATTTCCCTCACCGTCAATGCTCCGCCGAGCTTCACGCTGGCGCCGTCGACGCCCACTCTTTCCGTGAGTCAGGGCAGCAGCGGAACCGATACCATCACGGTGACGGACGTGGGTGGATTCACCGGCAGCGTAACTCTTGCCGCATCCGGACTTCCCAGCGGAGTTACTACCGCATTCGGAACCAATCCCGCGACCGGGACCAGCGTGCTCACGCTGACGGCCAGCAGCACGGCCACTGCTGGAGCGGCAACGGTCACCATCACCGGAACCTCCGGCACGCTGACCGCTTCCACCACCATTGCGCTTAGCGTGACCACAGCGTCCACTGGTGCGTGCCAGGTAATCTACACAATTTCGCCGCAAAGCAATGCAGCGTTCGGTGCGGCCATCACCATCGATAACACGAGTACGACTGCACTTACCAGTTGGACACTGACATGGACGTTCGCCAACGGGCAGACGGTTTCGTCTCTCTGGAACGGCCTTGAAACCCAGAGCGGCGCTAACGTAACGGTGAAAAACGAGAGCTACAACGGCAGCATCCCTGCCGGAGGCAGCCTCACCGGCATAGGATTCAACGGCACATGGAACGGCGTCACCAACGCAATACCCACATCATTCGCGATCAACGGGACGACCTGCGGAGGCAGCGGCGGGGTAGGGAGCTTCACGCTTAAACCATCGGCCGCCACGCTGTCGATTGCCCAAGGTGCGAGTGGCACGGACACGATCACGGTCACGGATGTAAGCCCGTTCACCGGCAGCGTATCGTTTGTCGGGTCCGGCCTGCCCAGCGGTGTGACTGCTTCGTTCAGCCCGACATCCTCCACCAGCTCGAGCGTGCTCACGTTGACAGCCAGTAGCGCAGCGACCGCTGGAACATCTACGGTCACCATCACCGGAAGCTCCGGCACCCTGACCGCAACCACCTCCGTCACCCTCACGGTAACTGCGGTCACATCGGGCTTTACGCTTTCGGCCTCGCCGGCAAATCTGACAGTGGTCGCGGGCAGTACCGGAAGCGGCACCATCACCGTGGCAGACGAGGGAGGATTTACCGGCAGTGTAACGTTGGCTGCATCGGGATTGCCCACCGGGGTCACTGCTGCGTTCGGAACCAACCCCGCCACCGCGACCAGCGTGCTTACTTTTACGGCAGCCGCTACAGCCACTGCCGGATCGTCCACCATCACCATCACCGGAACCTCCGGCACACTCGCCCCGGTTACCACCACCATCGCTCTGGCGGTGGCCGAACCCGGTGGATTGGCTGCAACCTTTAAAGGGTATTTCCTCGACATGTACGGCGACATGACCCAGGCAAACGGCTACTTCAGTCCGCTGGGCATTCCCTATCACTCGGTCGAAACCATGATCATTGAAGCTCCCGACTACGGCCATGAAACAGTATCTGAGACTTACAGTTACTATCTCTGGCTGGAATCGATGTATGGCGCCGTCACCGGCACGTGGACGCCTTTGCAGACTGCATGGGACAGTTACCAGACCTACATGATTCCCAGCGCGGCCGAACAGCCGACCAACGCCGGTTACAATCCCAACGCTCCGGCTACTTACGCTCCGACGTGGGATAGTCCCAGCGGCTACCCGTCCACGCTCACCACTTCGGTGACGGTGGGCATCGATCCACTGGCAACTGAGTTGTCCACCACCTATGGCACCCCGAACATCTACGGGGCGCACTGGATCATGGACACCAGTGACTGGTACGGCTACGGCATCAACGAGAACGGAACCGGCACTCCCTCTTGCATCAACACGTATCAGCGTGGGCCGCAGGAGTCGGTGTGGCTGACGGTTCCGCAACCTTGCTGGGACAACTTTGTCTACGGCAATACAACTGACGGCGGATATCTGAGCCTGTTCACATCGGGCCCGTATACGCCGCAGTGGAAGTACACGGATGCGCCGGATGCCGATGCACGCGCCGTCCAGGCCATGTACTGGGCGCAGCAGTACTCGAACGGAAACTCGAGTGTTGCCAGCCTGCTCCCGTTGGCCGCCGAACTGGGAGATTATCTGCGCTACTCGTTCTTTGACAAGTACTTCAAGGAACAAGGTTGCCAGAGCCTCTCCTGCGCGGTGGAAAACGGCACCAAGAACTCGTCGGCTTACCTGCTTTCCTGGTATTACGCATGGGGTGGCGCGTTGCCGGCCGATGGAAACTGGGCTTGGCGTATAGGATCGAGCGACATCCACTTTGGCTACCAGAACCCGTTGGCGGCTTACGCTTTGTCGACCGACACCGCTCTGACTCCCAAGTCGCCCACAGCCAAGACGGATTGGACAACCGGTCTGGAGCGGCAGATCGAGTTTTACCGCTGGCTACAGTCGTCGAATGGCGCCATCGCCGGCGGTGCAACCAACAGTTGGGGCGGCGGCAGCAACGCCAACGAAACCGCGTGGGGAGGCCAGTACGCAGTGCCTCCCGCAGGCACCAGCACCTTCTACGGATTGTCCTACATCGCTGAGCCGTCTTATGACAATCCGCCCAGTAATCAGTGGTTCGGATTCCAGGCCTGGTCGATGGAGCGCGTTGCCGAGTACTACTACGTAACCGGCAATGCGAAGGCCAAGATCATTCTGGATCCCTGGATCGCCTGGGTCGAAGCGAATACCACCACGAGTGGAACTAGCTACGCCATCCCGTCGAGCATGACGTGGAGTGGACAGCCCGCTCTGAACTGGAATGCGACCACACAGAACTGGACACCCGGCACTGCTTTCAATGCCGGGCTGGCGGTAACGATTACCGCTACTTCGCAGGATGTCGGTGTCACCGGTTCGCTCTGCAAGGCCCTGCTCTACTACAGCGCAGGCACAGCGAAGTGGGCGGCTGCACAAGACATGCTGTCCTTCACGCTGGCTCAGACGCTGCTGAAAGATATATGGGCAGACGACCGCGACAGCATCGGCGTCTCGGCTCCGGAAACGGGCACCACCTACAACCAGATCACCACGCCTATCTACATTCCTCCGAGTTGGACGGGAACCATGCCCAACGGCGATCCGATCAACTCCGACTCGACGTTCCTCAGCATCCGCACCAAGTACGAAAGCGATCCGGAATACCCCGTGGTCGCGGCATATGCCGCAGGGACCGGTCCGGCGCCCGTATTTAGATTCCACCGCTTCTGGGCTGAGACAGACGTTGCCACGGCCTACGCGGTGTACTACCTGTTGTTCCCGAACGACTGAGGGGAGGGTGAGTGGGTGTTCCGGCCAGGACCCATTTGCGAGGAGAAACCCAGGTCTCAAAAGCGAGACCTGGGCCACCCACTCGAAGTCTGCAGGCTGCAGCTTTGTTTTCGATACAGCAGCGGTTTGGCGGTTGGAGTGGACTGGGTGAATGCCACGAATCTACGGGTTTTCTCGATAGCTCGATCTGCTCCGCCGCGGTTCAAGGAGGATCAAATGAAATTTATCGTTCGCCTTGCAATTGCGCTGTGCGGCTTCTCGCCATCGGCGGCTCCTTCGCTGTCGATCAGTTGACTTATAGCGGCAGTACCTCGCAGCAGTGGAAGTTCACCAGCTATTGATTGGTTTGCACACGATGCAAGCCCGCGGAGTTATCCGGGGGTCTAACTAAGCTGGCGAACCAGTACGCTTTTACGGGGAAAAGATTTCCATACCGGTAGCAAATTTCTCGAGGAAGAAGAGGAGAACAAGTGAGAGATATGTCTGTATTCCAGAAGTGGGCGATTGGCTTCGCAGTTTGCCTTGTTTTCACCGGGATGTCGGTTCCAGCCGCCGCCCAAACCGTTTGTTCCGGCAATGTCTCTCTCGACGGCGGGGAGTACATCTTCCAGAGCAACGAATGGAACTCCACCCTGCCGCAGTGCGCCACTATCGACGGTATCGGCTTCACTCTCACCACGGCGGATTTCAATCAAAGCGGCCTGGGGAGCTCTTCGCCGGCCACTTATCCCTCCGTCTACCGGGGATGCCATTGGGGGAACTGCACAAGTTCGAGCCCGTTCCCCATCGAAATGAGCAACCTCGGATCGGCAACCAGCAGCGTCACCATCACCCAGCCCGGCGGCTACGCGAACGACTCCGCTTACGATATCTGGTTCAACCAGACATCGACTACCTCGGGACAGCCCAACGGCACCGAGATCATGGTCTGGATCAATCACCAAGGGGGCGTTGGTCCAGCCGGCTCCTTGGCGGGCACGGTGACAATCGATGGCGCGAGTTATCAGGTGTATACGGGCCGAATGCCATCTTGGAACATTGCTTCGTATGTCGCGAACCCCGGAGTAGACTCCGTCACCAACCTGAATCTTATCCCGTTCTTCAACGATGCCATTTCGCGGGGAATGTTGGAATCCTCATGGTGGCTGATCGATGTCGAGTACGGCTTTGAAGTCTGGGACGGCGGCCAAGGCCTGTCCGCAACCAATTTTTCGGTCAGCGCCGCGGCGGGCGCCTGCGCGCCCACCACGGTTATGCCTGAGATTTCAGTGAGCGGAACCTGGACGGAGGAATCCTCCGCAACCGTACCTTCCACCTCGACGGTTGTGGACCTCGGCCCGCAGCCGCTCACCGGTGGAACCTGGGCCTGGACCGGCCCCAACGGATTTACCTCCACGTCCCGCGAGATCGACAGCATTCCGCTGAGCGTCGGCTCCAACGTGTATACGGTGATTTACACCAACGCCAGCGGCTGCAAGAGCACGCAGGTGTTCACCATCATTGTGCCGGGCGGCAGCACTCTCATCGCGAACGGGACTTACATTGTCACCGCCGTCAACAGCGGTCTGGGCATCGACGATCCCGATTTTTCGAAGACAGACGGCTTGGATATGCAGATTTACACCGTGAACGATGGAACCAACCAGCAATGGACGGTAAACAACGTGAGCACCAATGTCATTACGCTGACCAATGTTTCGAGCGGACAACTGCTCGACGTGGCCGGGGCCTCCAAATCGAGCGGCGCTCTGGTCGATCAATGGCCAGCCAACGGCCAGACCAACCAGCAGTGGAATGTTATTTCCCTGGGTGGCGGCAGCTACGAACTCACCAGCGTAAACAGCGGACTGGCGCTGAGCGTGGTTGGGGGAGGGACAACCAACGGAACGGGGGTCGATCAGTTGACTTACAGCGGCGGTACCTCGCAGCAATGGAAGTTTACCAGCTTTTGACCGCCTTCTAGATAATGCAGGCCCCGCGAATTTATCCGCGGGGCCCACGAAAGGAACTTAGTCCGATGAATTTGCGCGAGTCTCTTGAAAGGGGAATCCGGATGAACAATCTCTTTAGCGGATTTGCAATGGCTCTTGCAGTCGTTTGAGCGCCCAAGTACGCAATTGCAACAGGAAAGAAGAGCCATCCCGCAGGTTGGGCTATCCCGTTATTTTTCATAAGCGTACAGCCGTGTAACCGTACGCATGATGGGCTTGTACACGAATGTTCAGATTTAACCTTTACCTCCCTTGCAGCAGGGCTTAAGTATTCTCGCGGCTTGAAAGTAACCTTGCCGAGCGCACGAAAGTCCAGGTTGAGGCGTCCGGAATCACGGTACCGGAGATTACGCGTCACCCAGACCCGGATTTGAGAGCGGGGAGGTAACCGGCGCTATCGTTTTTCGGGGCGATCACTTCACTGTGCCCAAAATCATGCTGACGTCGACCGGGGCGAGTTTGAAAACAGGACTCTGCACCAACCGGTCCCCGCCTATGCCAACCTCTCCCGGGCTGCTGGCTGTCCGGCGAGAGCCTTACCCACGAAAGGAACCCGGTCCATGAATTCGCACATCGCACGTCCCCAAAGGTACATACCCGCGAGCAAACGTATTCTCGCCGTTCTGGCGGCAGGTGCTTTATGCCTGCCCGCTTGCTCTGCCTGGGCCCAGACCAGCGCAACCGTCACCGTCAACGCCACCTCGGTCAGCGCCGCAGTGCCTCCTGAAGGTTACGGCCTCTGCACGTATGTCTGGGACGGCAACATGCTCAGTAGCGGGGTCGCCTCGGAAGTCCAGGCCTCCGGCATCAACGCCCTCCGCTATCCCACCGGCTCCGATTCGGACGTCTTCAACTTTATTAGCGGCACGCAAGCGTCGATGAACGACGGCGCCTATTGGGACTCGAGCAACACCTTCGCCAACTTTATGACCGAGCTCGCTCTTCCTGAAGGCGGCAAACCCGTCATTACGGTCAACTACGGTTCCAATCTCACCAACAACGGCGGCGGCGAGCCCAGTGTGGCCGCCAATTGGGTCCAGTACGCCAACGTCACCAACAACTACGGCATCGTCTATTGGGAGATCGGCAACGAAACCTACGGCAACGGCTACTACTCGGGCTGGGATTGGGAATACGATTTGCATGACTTGGATCAAACCGCTGGCGACCGGGTGGGCAACTCCGCGCTCTCGCCCACGGCCTACGGGACCAATGCGGCCGCGTTCGTCAAGGCCATGAAGGCCGTCGATCCAAACATCAAGGCCGGCATCTCCGTCAGGACGGATGCTTCAGGCTGGGACCAGGGTGTCTTCCAGGGGATTTCCAGTGCCCTCAGCGGATCCGGGTACTACCCGGACTTCGTCATCGTGCACTGGTACCCAAGCCTACCCGACGCCACTGTCCTTGCCGCGCAAGCCAACATTCCCGCAACCGTGGCCCAGATCCGCTCCGAACTCAACAGCTACTACACGCTCAGCAACAAGAACGCGATGCAAATTCTCGTCACCGAGACCGGGCCCGCCGCTTCCGGTGGCCTTTTCCCGTTTCTCTTCACCGTGGACGACTACCTCACCTGGTTTGAAAACGGCGCTTCCAATGTCGACTTCGAGGACTTGCACCAAGGCTACATGGAGGACCCGGGCGACGGTAACCCCGACCCCACCAGCGGCGACTATCTCACACCCTACGGACCCTGGTACGGCGTCAGTCTCAGCAGCACGGTGGCGCGCCCCGGAGACAGTATGGTGGCGGTTACTTCCTCCAATTCGCTGCTGAGGGCGCACGCCGTCAGTCGCACCGATGGCAAAGTTGGCGTAGTCCTCGTCAATGACGATCCAAACAACAGCACCAAAGTCAGTGTGAGCGTCTCCAACACCACACTTTCCAGCTCCGGCACGCAATACAACTTCGGCAACGCCAACTTCTCCAGCGGCAGCTGGACGGCTAACTCGGGCATCAGCTCAAACTCCATCAGCGGCGTGGGAAACAGCTTCACAGTCACCGTTCCCGCCTACTCCGCGACCGCGATTGTGATTCCCACCACCAGCGGATGCACGCCGACCGTCATCATTCCGGAAATGAACGTGGGCGGGACCTGGACGGAGGAATCCTCCGCAACCGTAAGTTCGACCAGTGCGGTGGTGGACCTCGGCCCGCAGCCGCTCACTGGCGGATCGTGGAGCTGGACCGGCCCCAACGGCTTCACTTCCACGGCGCGAGAGATCGACAGCATCCCGTTGAGCACGGGCGCCAACGTGTATACGGCCACTTACATCAATAGCTGCGGGAGCAAGAGCACGCAGCCATTCACCATCACCGTAAGCGGGGGCACGACTCTCATCGCGAACGGGACTTACATCGTCACCGCCGTCAACAGCGGCCTGGCGATTGACGATCCCGATTCTTCAAAGACAGACGGCGAGGATATGCAGATTTACACCGTGAACGATGGCACCAACCAGCAATGGACGGTCACCAACCTGGGCAACAATGTCATCACGCTGACCAATGTCGCGAGCGGACAACTGCTCGACGTCGCCGGGGCCTCCAAGACTTCCGGCGCTCTGGTCGATCAGTGGCCAGGCAACGGCCAGACCAACCAGGAGTGGAACGTTATTTCCGTGGGTAGCGGCAACTTCGAACTCACCAGCGTGAACAGCGGACTAGCGCTGGACGTGGTTGGTGGAGGGACAACCAACGGAACGGGGATCAATCAATACACCTACGGCGGCAATACCTGGCAGCAATGGAAATTCACCAGCCATTGATCCGCTCGCAGTCACTTTGGGCCCGTGGATTCATCCGCGGGCCTTAAGTGACTAACCAGTACGTAGCAACGTGCAGTTGCCACAACCGGAACGTGGCGGAGTAGGTCTCTTGATCTGCCCCGCCGCGTTTCAAGGAGTGCCCACATGAAATCTCTCATGGAAGTTGCAGTCGCGCTATACGGCCTACTCGCCATTGGCAACATCGCGCAGCGCTCCCAAAGGCGCCTACTTGCGAGAAAACGTATGCTCACCATCCTGGCGGTGGCCGCGTTATGCCTGTCCGCTTGCTCAGCGTGGTCGCAGACCACGGCAACCGTCACCGTCAACGCCACCTCGACCAGCGCCGAAGTGCCGGCTGAAGGTTATGGGCTTAACACGTATGTCTTCGACGCCTACATGACCACCAGCGGGACGGCGGGTGCAGTCAGTTCCTCAGGCGTCCGCGCCCTGCGCTATCCCGGCGGCTCCGATTCCGACGTCTTCAACTTCATCAGCGCCACTGACTCGTCGATGAACGATGGCGCTTATTGGAACCCCACTGACACCTTCGCCAATTTTATGAACGACCTCGCCATTCCCGCGGGAGCCACGCCGGTGATCACGGTCAACTACGGTTCCAATGTCAACAACAACGGCCCGGCGCTGCCCAGCGAGGCCGCCTCCTGGGTCCAATACGCCAATGTCACCAACAACTACGGCATTGTCTACTGGGAGGTCGGCAACGAAACCTACGGCAACGGCTACCACACCGGATGGGATTGGGAATACGATCTGCATGACCTGGATCAAACCGCCGGCGACCGAGTGGGCAACTCCGCGCTCTCGCCCACGGCGTACGGGACCAATGCGGCCGCGTTCGTCAAGGCCATGAAGGCTGTCGATCCAAACATCAAGGTCTGCATCTCCGTAAACGACTCATGGACTCCAACCTTTAGCCAGGGTGCATTCCAGGGAATCTCGAGCGCGCTCAGCGGCACCGGGTACTTCCCGGACTGCGCCATAGTGCATTGGTACCCCTCGGGCACCGTCGCCCAAAACCTCGCCGCGCAAGCCGGGATTCCCGCACAGGTGGCTACGATTCGCTCCGACCTCAACAATTACTACACGCTCAGCAACAAGGCCGCGTTTCAGATCATCGTCACCGAAACCGGTCCATCCAGCAGTGTTAGCCAGGGTGTTGAGGCGTTTCTCTTCGCGGCGGACGATTACCTCACCTGGCTTGAGAACGGCGCTTCCAACATCGACTACCAGGATCTCCACCAGGGTTACCTTGAATCCAGCAGCAGCGACTGGACCACACCGTACGGCGCCTGGTACGGCGTCAGCCTCGACAGCACCGTGGCTCGCGTCGGAGACAACATGGTGGCGGCCACTTCCTCCAACTCCCTGCTCAGGGCGCACGCCGTCAATCGCACCGACGGTAAAGTCGGCGTAGTCCTCATCAACGAAGATCCCACCAACAACACCACGGTGAGCGTGAGTGTCTCTGACGCCACTCTTTCAACCTCCGGCACGCAGTACAACTTCGGCAACTCCAATTTCTCCAGCGGCGCCTCCGCTGCCAACTCGGGCATCAGCGAAAGCTCCATCAGCGGAGTGGGAAATAGCTTCACCGTCACCGTTCCGGCTTACTCGACGAGCGCGATCGTGATTCCAATCGCCAGTTGCACCCCCACCCCCATCTCTCCCAACATCCAGGTCAATGCGGGAGCGTGGGAAGAGGAATCGACCGCGACCGTAGCTTCCGGTTCGACGGTGAACCTCGGCCCGCAGCCCACCACCGGCGGATCGTGGAGCTGGACCGGGCCCAACGGATACACATCCATGTCGCGGCAAATCAACGCCATTCCCTTGACCAGCGGCACCAACACCTATGTGGCCACTTACACCAACAGCTGCGGGAGCAAGACCACACAGACGTTCACCATCACCATCACCGTCACTGGCGGCCCCGACCTTATCGCGAACGGGACTTACATCGTCACCGCCGTAAATAGCGGCCTGGCTATCGACGATCCCGATTCTTCGACAACAGACGGCACGGATATGCAGATCTACACCGTGAACGATGGCGCCAACCAGCAATGGACGGTCAACAACCTGGGCAACAACGTCATCACCCTGACCAATGTCGCGAGCGGGCAGCTGCTCGACGTCTCCGGGGACTCCAAGGCGACCGGAGCTCTGGTCGATCAATGGCCAGCCAACGGGCAGACAAACCAACAGTGGAATGTTATTTCCATTGCGGGCGGCAACTTCGAACTCACCAGCGTCAACAGCGGTTTAGCGCTCGAAGTCGTTGGCGGCGGGACAACGAATGACACCAAGATCGATCAGAGCACCTATGGCGGCAACGCTTGGCAGCAATGGAAATTCACCAGCCATTGATCCGCTCGCAGTCACTTCAGACCTGCGGATTTATCCGCGGGCTCAGTGACGAACCAGTACGCAGCAACGTGCAGTTGCTAAAACCGGAACATGGCGGAGTAAGTGTCTTGATCTGCTCCGCCGCATTTTAAGGAGTCCCAACATGAAATCGCTCGCTCAACTTGCAGTGGCGTTATGCGGCCTACTTGGCATCGGCAGCTCCTTCGCCGTCGCCCAAACAATTCCCACCTCGTTTTCATGGACATCGACCGGCCCTCTCATCAGCGCCAAGTCCGACTCCACCCATAACATAGTCGCGGTCAAGGATCCATCCACCGTTTACTACAACGGCCAGTATATCGTCTACGCCTCCTATGCTAACTCCGCGGGCGGCTGGGGCATGGAATACCTGCACTTCACCAACTGGAGCGAGGCCTCCGCCGCCACACCGTACTTCATGGATGACAACCCCAACTTCAGCGGCTATCATACCGCGCCGCAAGTGTTCTATTTCGCCCCGCAGAACAAGTGGTATCTGATCTTTCAGAGCGGCCAACCGCAGTACTCCACTAACACCGACCCCACCCAGCCCCAGAACTGGACCGCTCCGACGAATTTCTTTGCGTCGCAGCCCTCGAATGTGAGCGCTTGGCTGGACTTCTGGGTCATCTGCGATTCCTCCAATTGCTATCTGTTCTTCTGCGGCGACAACGGAAACTTCTATCGCAGCTCGACCCCTATCGGGAACTTTCCCAACGGCTTCAGCGATCCCGTGATCGTCTATTCGGAATCCAATGAAGACAATCTCTTCGAGGCCGACAATGTCTATTCCGTCGAGGGGACCGGCATGTATCTCGCGAACATCGAGTGCATCGGAGGACCTAACGGGCACCGCTTCTTCCGCGCCTTCACCGCCACTAGCCTCGGCGGGTCCTGGACACCTGTCGGCAATACGGAAAGCTACACGACTCCATTCTTAGGGCAGGACAACGTCGCCTTCCAGAGCGGGGTCAGTGCCTGGACCGACGACTTCAGCAGCGGGGGGGCGGTCATCGACGGCGATAACCAAACCGATCCGATCAACATCAACAACCTTACATTCCTCTACCAGGGCGACAATCCAAATAATGGCGCCACCTCCTACTCTCAAATTCCCTGGCAACTCGGGCTGGCGACCTCAAATGCCAACACGTCTTCCTGCACGCCCACTGCGATCACGCCGGAAATGAACGTGGGCGGAACGTGGACGCAGGAATCCAGCGCCACCGTAACTTCTACCTCGTCGGTAGTGGACCTCGGCCCACAGCCGCTCACCGGTGGATCGTGGTCCTGGGCCGGCCCTAACGGCTTCACCTCCGCGGCGCGAGAGATCGACAGCATTCCGTTGAGCACTGGCAGCAACGTGTATACGGCCACTTACACCAATAGCTGCGGGAGCAAGAGCACGCAGGCATTCACCATCACTGTGGGCGGCAGCAGCACTCTCATCGCGAACGGCACGTATATCATCACCGCCGTCAACAGCGGCCTGGCGATTGACGATCCCGATTTTTCGAAGACAGACGGCGAGAATTTGGACATTTACACGGTGAACGATGGCACCAACCAGCAATGGACGGTCACCAACCTGGGCAACAACGTCATCACGCTGACCAATGGCTCGAGCGGACAACTGATGGACGTCGCCGGGGTCTCTAAATCGAGCGGTGCTCTGGTCGATCAGTGGCCAGGCAACGGCCAAACAAACCAAGAGTGGAATGTTATTTCGCTGGGTAGCGGCAACTACGAACTCACCAGCGTAAACAGCGGATTGGCGCTGTCGGTCATTGGAGGAGGGACGGGCATAGAAACGGGGCTGGAACAGTTGACTTACAGCGGCAGTACTTCGCAGCAATGGAAGTTTACGAGCTTTTGATTTGCTCGCAGATACTTGAGGCCCGTGGATCCACGGGCCTCAAGTGACGGGCGGGCAATCTCAACCAGATCTGCACCCGAAAGGACACCTTATGGCCACAGGTTGCGCTTCCTTCCGAAACCAATGGTATCGAAATCCGACGTGGTCATCGCTCACACTCATGCGATTCCCGGCTGCGCTCAAGTACATTGCTGGAGTCGCATTCCTGTTAGCAATGACAGTGTGGCCAAGTCTTGCTCAAATCAGTGTGACGGTCAATTACGCCGATAACAGCAATTCGAACGGAACTCCATTGATCTTTGGCGGATCGAACGAGCCGAACCCGGGCGATCAGGCCAGTTTCTATCCACAGGCGACCGGGTCTGGGGTGAAATTCCAGCGCGGCTCCATTCATGTGGATCAGGTATTGCCTCAAGGGATTACGCTGGCGGAGTTTGAGGCGAACACAAACGGGGTGGCGAACCCGGCTAATTGGAACTGGGGGCCGACCACGTGGGCGACCGATGCCCATGCCCAAGGCTGGACGACCATGGCAAACCTGCTCAATGCTCCCATTTGGCTCACCGACGATGGAAAGACCGGGGGGATCCCGTCGAGTTGGCCTGTCTGGCAGCAAATCGTCACAGCGATCGTTGAGCATTTGGGAAGTAACCTCAACTATATCGAATTGCTCAATGAACCAACCGTCGAGTTCGGCCTTGCCGGAAGCCCCTATACGTCGGTTGAAGCAGCCGTCGATGACTACTACTACTACGGGGCGGTAGCGGCGCGGGCGGGGAACAGCAGTCTCAAGATCGGAGGGGACGGAGAAGTTGCCGGCACCTTCTCTACTTTGGACTCTTTGATCGAGGACGCAAAGCTCACCTCCAATTTGCTGGAGTTTGTCTCGTTCCATTCCTATAGCTCAAATCCGGCGAGCAACAACATTGCGACGCTAGCCTCGACGCTATCGAGCAACGGCCGCGCAGGCCTGCCAATCTTCCTCACCGAATGGAACTTCTCAATCGGCCAGTCCTCTCCCGAAATTGATGACGGCAATCAAACTGTCAACTTTGCGGCTTGGCAACTTATGGAAATGACCGGGCAAACTCAGCTTTCGGGAGCGGCCTTTTTTTCATTTCTGCCCAACAACGAAACGATTTCCTCTTACGAGGACTGCTCGGGATGCGATAACTATCCGCTGGCGTTTTATAGTGGGAACAACGGAGCTGCCACACTCTTACCGATCGCCCGAGCATGGCAGTTGCTCAGCGTCGACCTGGGGCTTGGAACCGGCGCCTACCATACGTTCGGTACGGTGAACGCGACGGTTCCAGAGGAAGGCTGGGTCACCTCGACGGGAGCAGTGACTGCCGCAGTATCAAACCAAAGTTCGTCCGCAACCACGGTAAATTTTACCCTCGAAGGTATCGAGACAAGTGGGTGTAACTTCACGGTCAACGCATATTTGGCGGATACGGGGGGCAATAGCGCGGTTAGTCCGGTCGCGACTTACAACGATATGTGCATCACCAACGACACCTTAACGCTGAATGGCGTCGCTGTTCCTGCTTACGCTGTACTTGGAATCATCGTGAGCGGCAGCGGCGGCGGCGGCAGTTGCACGCCCACCCCGATTACGCCTTACATTTCTGTGAGCGGAACCTGGACGGAGGAATCCAGCGCCACCGTAACTTCCACTTCGACGGTTGTGGACCTCGGCCCGCAGCCGGCTAGCGGCGGATCGTGGAGCTGGACCGGGCCCAACGGCTTCACCTCCACGTCGCGCGAGATCGACAGCATCGCATTGAGCACGGGCACAAACGTCTATACGGCCACTTACACCAATCCCAGCGGTTGCAAGAGCACACAGGCCTTCACCATTACCGTCAGCGGCGGCAGCAGCACTCTCATCCCGAACGGGACTTACATTGTCACCGCCGTCAACAGCGGCCTGGCCATCGACGATCCCGATTTTTCGAAGACAGACGGCGAGAATTTGGACATTTACACGGTGAACGATGGCACCAACCAGCAATGGACGGTCACCAACCTGGGCAACAACGTCATCACGCTGACCAATGGCTCAAGCGGACAACTGATGGACGTCGCCGGGGCCTCTCAATCGAGCGGTGCTCTGGTCGATCAGTGGCCAGGCAACGGCCAAACAAACCAAGAGTGGAATGTTATTTCGCTGGGTAGCGGCAACTACGAACTCACCAGCGTAAACAGCGGATTGGCGCTGTCGGTCATTGGAGGAGGGACAGGTATAGAAACGGGGCTGGAACAGTTGGCTTACAGCGGCAGTACCTCGCAGCAATGGAAATTCACCAGCTATTGATCTACTCGCAGACAATGCCAGGCCCGTGGGTAGATTTGTAAAATTCGATAAAATTCGATCCTTCTTGGCCTTTTGGGGGCATTGGCAGCGCTGCGTTTTCTTTTAGGTCCTCTCCCCGTTTTGGTCCCGGTGTAGAAATGTGCGAACCGAGCGAACTAAATCTGGGAAGGGAGCTAAGTCCTGCGATCGGCGATTCGAGCGCCCGGAAAGTATGCGTGATAAGCGTGGTATGCGCGGTAAGGGGGTGTCTGAACACACTTGCGCTCAAATGAAGACGAGGCAGTTCATGGGCACTGGCGATTCTCAGGACCACATTCTTGCGAGACCGGGACGTTTCCAGAGGTAATTGACGATTCAGTCGCCCGGAACATACTGCGCACTAAGCGCGGTCTGGTATTGAAAGCGAGCGCCATTGCGCCGGAAAATACGCGTGATATGCGTGGTAAGGGTCCCGCCGGGGGAAGTGTGCGCCTTAAGCGCCCTAAGCGCAGTAAGTACCTGCCCCGCTGCCCAAGCGATTTCCAACGCGCGGAAAAAAGTGCGCTAAAAGCGATAAAAGCGATAAAAGCCTCGTTCTCACGTGGAGGCTCGCGGGTTTTCCCTCGAAACGGACCCTCTGCTACAAAATCCTGACGGGCAAAAAGGTGGCTTACGCCTAGAACCTAGTTCTACCAGTGACAAACGGGACGATATCTCTGCCCACGCGCTATGTATTGGCGGGTGTCCCGTTTGTCATCCTCCGTCCTAGCCCTCTGGACTCGGTTGCCTCGGGCGGGTCCCCGGAGGTGTGGTGTTTTCCAAATTGTCAAAACTGCTCAATCAAGAGGACGCCTGAGCGCCCCCTGCTTATGCGGTGATTTCTGCTCTCCGCCGTACGCCCTCGCAGGGCGCAGGAATGCTGCGGAAAGGCGTACTCCGTCGTTTCGATGTCACTTTATGGTTCGCTACACCCAAGTCATCATGCTAACAAGCGCTGATGTTTCCCGGTGGCGGCGGCAGATGCACGGGTAGAGCGCGCCGGTGCAAGGCCAAGCAGGGCCGTCGTAGCAAGACGGCGCTGACGTATGGATCTTACCCCCACAATAATACGGTTTTTGCACCGCGCACAAGCGGGAGAAAGGATTTCTTTAGTAACCATTGGGCATATCGACGCTATCTCAACAAAGGGGTCCACTCCATGTCGTCACTCGGGTTATCCCCGTGAACTTCCTGTCCGTCCCCCGGTTTTCCCCGTCCCCGGTTTTCCAGTGATGATGATTGTGTTTCCGCTAAGCTCGCAATACCCTGGCTGCAAATTCCCGGGCATCAGCATCGTCCATCGTCGACGCGTAGAGGAGCGGTTCCGGATGGGCTTTACGTAAACGTGCTGCAGTCACAGCACCAAATTTCCGAAGAGTTGAGTCTGTGCCCCTAAGAACTGATTCAACTTTCGTTGGAACTAGAGAGTCAGCGGTCAACGACCCGAACGATGGGACTTGTATCAAGATGAGCTTTCCGGCGCTCCGTTCAACGTTGTACGCCGGACCCAACAGGAAAAAGTTGTACAGATATATTCCGTCATCGGAACTGTTTGTGATCTTCCAGTGCAACAGCCCCGCCTCCTTCGAGAGCTGCGTGATCTCGAAACGCAGTTTGCCCACCCTCAGGCGAACGCGGCGTGGTAGATGATCCTGCGGATGATCGCCGCCAGTACCGCTTTTTCGAGCCACGCGGCTTCACCTTTTTCGGGGGTTACTGCAGATATATATTCGAAAGAATAATGGTGGAGTAATACATCGTAGATACGATAATCTGCCCAGGCTACACCGGAATTCGGCGTAGCTCGGAGTCCACCCCGGCCAACCCGACGTAAGGAAATCACTTTTGAATCACGTCCTGTCTGCTTTTTGTTCTGCCTTTTCCGCTGTGTTGCGCATTGTTCCCCAGACTGTTTTTCGAATTCGAAGCGCCGCCGTACTAGCCGTTCTTGTTGCCGCCGCCGCGTCCCTGGCTGCTCATGCGCAGACCGGCGAGTGGGCATGGATGGGCGGGAGCAGCGTCCTTACCAGCGGCGACAACGGCCAGCCAGGAGTCTACGGCACTCAGGGTCAGCCGTCCGCTGCCAATATTCCTGGTGGACGACTGGGTGCGGTCACTTGGACAGATAAGGATGGTAATCTCTGGCTTTTCGGAGGAGGCGGGTTTGACTCCGCCGATACCACCGGTTTCCTCAACGATCTCTGGGAATTCGACCCTTCGACCAAAGAGTGGACATGGGTTTCGGGAAGCAATACGATCCCCGCCATCAATGGCGGCCAGCCTGGAATATACGGCCAGCAGGGGACACCCGCAGCCACAAATACCCCAGGAGGACGCTCGGGAGCGCTGGGCACGACGGACGCCAATGGGAATCTTTGGCTTTTCGGTGGAGCAGGCTTCGACGCTGTGGGCACAGACGGAAATCTGAACGACCTGTGGGAGTTCAGTCCATCCACCAGGGAATGGACTTGGGTGGGGGGCAGCAGCATTCTGGACGTCAACGGCACGGTTGCCGGGGTTTACGGAACGCTGGGCTCGCTGACCGCCGGCAGCTTTCCGGGAAGCCGGAACAATGGGGCGGCCTGGACCGGCAATGACGGTAGCCTCTGGCTTTTTGGAGGCTACGGGCGCGGTGTTCCCCTCCAGGCTGGACCCCTCAATGATTTGTGGAGGTACGTTCCATCCACAAACCAGTGGGCTTGGATGGGAGGCAGCAGCACTCCCTTTCAGCCAGGAGTCTACGGACAACTCGGCACTCCAGCCCCCGGGAATGTACCCGGAGGCCGGGATGGCGCAGGTGCATGGGTGGATAAGGATGGCAATCTCTGGCTCTTCGGAGGCGACGGTCTCCCACTGGCAGGCGACGGCGATCTGAATGATCTATGGAAGTTCGATCCCACGACCAATGAATGGGCTTGGATGAGCGGGAGCAACACTTGCCAGGTAGGCAATATCTGCAACTGGCCTGGAGTCTACGGCACGCTGGGCTTAGCGGCTACGGCAAATACGCCCGGCAGCCGCGGGTGGACCGTTACCTGGACAAATCAGGACGGCACGCTCTGGCTCTTTGGAGGAACCGGTACTGACGCCAACAATGTGCTCGGCTCTCTGAATGATTTTTGGAAGTTCGATCCTGCTGTGAGTGAATGGACCTGGATGGGCGGAAGCAGCATGGTGGGCGCCGGCCACGCGACTGCCGGGGTATACGGCACGCTGGGCAGCCCAGCTGCCGGTAACCTTCCCGGAAGCAGGATCGAAGGGGTCGCTTGGACTGATATCGACGGCAATTTCTGGCTCTTTGGAGGAGACGGTTACGATGCTCAGGGAGGGGGCGGCGACCTGAACGATCTATGGGAGTTCTTACCGGTGGCGGCGACTCCCACCCTAAGCCCGGCATCGGGCACGTACACGACCGCGCAGAGGGTGACGATCAGCGATTCGACACCCGGCGCGGTGATCTACTACACCACGGATGGCTCTGTCCCCACTGCTTCCTCCACGAAATACATTGGCCCAATCACCGTTTCCTCGACGGAAACCATCCATGCCATCGCAACCGCCGCCAACTATGCCAACAGTGCTGTCGCCTCCGGGATTTACACCATTCAGCTGATTGCGGCTACGCCGGCCTTTTCTCCCGCTGCTGGAACGTATACGACCGCGCAGACGGTGACCATCAGCGATGCTACGCCGGGAGCGTTGATCTACTACACCACCGACGGCACGACCCCCACCACTTCGTCCACGAAATACACTGGTCCAATCACCGTTTCCTCGACACAAACCATCCATGCCGTTGCAACCGCGGCCAACTATGTCAGCAGTGCTGTCGCTTCCGGGGTGTATACCATCCAGCTGACTGCAGCTATGCCGGCCTTTTCTCCCGCTGCTGGAACGTATACGACGGCGCAGACGGTGACGATGAGCGATGCCACGCCGGGAGCATTGATCTACTACACTATCGACGGCACAACCCCCACCACTTCGTCCGCGAAATATACTGGGCCGATCACCGTTTCCTCGACGCAAACCATCCATGCCATCGCTGCAGCCAGTAGCTACAGCAACAGCGCTGTGGCCTCGGCAACGTATACCATACAGCCACCACCCACTTTTGCCTTTGCCGGCTCGCCCACCTCGTTGACTGTCGCCTCCGGCAGCCAGGGCACGGTGACGCTCACGGTAACTCCACAAAACGGCTTTGACTCCACCGTCAGCTTTGCCTGCACCGGCTTGCAGCCGAGCGTCAGCTGCACATTCAGTCCAGCAACGCTTACACCCTCCGGGACCGGAGCAGTCGCAACACAACTCACCCTTTCGGCCAGCACGGCAACGGGCTCGCTACGATGGAGCGCGCGCCCGCTTTTCCCGGCGGCACCGCTGGCACTAGCCGTCGGCTTTCTCTGGCTGGGAAAGCGGCGCAGGGTGTGGATGGTGCTGCTGCTGGCAATGACGTTTGCCGGAGCGGGGATGCTTACGGCCTGCGGCGGCGGATCACCCTCTCAGCCATCGGCCCCGAATGTCCCGGCGACATCGACCGTTACGGTGAACGCCACGTCGGGATCGATCCAGCAGTCCGCCACAGTGACACTGACGGTGAACTAGAGCAGAACCCAGAAATTACCGGCGGAATCGAACGCTGGAGAAGGAAATCTGGCCGCTGACGATGGACATCCAAAACGGCGTGGCCACATATTTATTCGTCTATTTATTCGTCGACGTATTTATTCGTCATATTTATTCGTCAGCGGGACTGGGACTTTAGGAACGCAGCTTTCTACGGGTCGAAGGTGAGTTCGCGTTGCCTTTGATCTGTAACGATCTTCTCGCGCGGTCCTCGCTTTTGTAGCGCTAGCTGTCGTTGAGTCGCCTTCTCAAGATCTCGAATAAACTCCGCAGTTCCCAGGGGCCGGCCTGTGTGTGTTCGTTGGCGAATGACGGCCAGCTTGGACTCGCTTTCCCCTCTCCGAGGTACTCTCGCCAAGTTGTAACGGTCCAGTGGCGACGCCACGCATCGAGAGCCAGCAACGGTATCCGTCTGACAACAAAACTGCATCCGCTTGCCGCGGATTCAGGATCGGGTGCGCGTGGTTTGGCATCAGGCAGTAAGCCCAGACTTCCACATCCGCCTTGCGCGCCTGCTCCCCAAGAAGATCGCGGTAAATCTCCTGATCGCCGTCTTCAAAAAAGATCGGTTCTCGGCGATTGCCACGCTGCGTCACGTGGTGCGGGAAACCAGATACCACCATGCGGGCCAAACGCGTCATGAGCGCAAACTTACCGCGAACCAAAAGCGAGGGAAATAGGTATCCTGTCGACGCATTAATTGCGTTCGTGGCAGCACTGTCGTCCCCGGAATATCCAAAGGTGCCATTGCCGGCCACTGTAATGATCACACCCGTTGCGACGGTGACTTTCCGGATACGGCTATTGTTACTCTCCGCGATACCTGGTTTGCATGGTTTGTGATTTGCTCTTTGTAGCTGTCGTTGTTCTTGCGTGGGTAACGGCCCGTCTGTCACCTGGTTTGTCCGTGGCAGCACTGTCGTCCCCGGAATATCCAAAGGTGCCATTGCCGGCCACTGTAGTGATCACACCCGTTGCGACGGTGACTTTCCGGATACGGCTATTGTTACTATCCGCGATACCTGGTTTACGTGGTTTGTGATTTGCTCTTTGTAGCTGTCGTTGTTCTTGCGTGGGTAACGGCCCGTCTGTCACCTGGTTTTCTGTCACCTGGTTTTTGTCACCTGGTTTTTACCTCACCTGGTTTTTACCCGTCTGTTTGAATGTATAGGTGTTGGAAGAAGGGATTGTTACCCAATGAGAAAGGGTTCTCCTCAAGATTACACTGCTGAGACCGGCTGTTGGAAGCAGCCGACTCAGAAATCTCGATTAGGAGAACCCCATGAATGCTATTCACTATATCGGATTGGACGTACACAAGAAAACCATCAGTTTTTGCGAAAAGACGGCAGACGGCCAGATTGTGGAAGAAGGCAAACTGCAAGCGGAGCGCACGGTGTTGCGGCGTTGGGCGGCGGGTCGCAAACAAGCCTGGCATGGGGCTATGGAAGCCACGATCTTCAGTGCCTGGATTTACGACACGCTGAAGCCTTATGCCCAGCAACTTTCCATGGGCCATCCGGCCAAGATGAAGGCCATTACCGCGGGCAAGAACAAAAGCGATCAGATCGATGCACGAACGATTGCCGATCTGCTGCGTTGCAACCTTCTGCCTGTCTGCTATGTGTTATCACCACAGTTACGAGATCTGCGACGGCTGCTCCGTTATCGCAACCTGGTGGTGCAACAATCGGTGCGCATGCAGAACAAAATGGCCGGTCTGTTGATGGAGAGCGGGACTCCATTCAACAAGCAGAAGCTGCACCAGAAGAGATATTTTGCCGACCTGATGAAGAGCCTCGAGGAGGTACCAGAGTCGGTCAAAGACTTGCTCCGCATGAGTCGCGGCTCCATGGAGATGTTTCAGTCTACCCAGAAGCAACTGGTCAAGAGGCTGCTATCAGAACCTGCCTTGGAACAACGGGTCGAGCGGCTGATGGGTATCCGCGCGGTTGGCCCGATCACGGCTCTGACCTGGGCGCTGGAGATCGCCGACCCGCACCGCTTCGCCTCCATCGCCGATGCAGTCAGCTACTGCGGCTTATCCGCAGCCTTCCGCTCTTCTGCCGGCAAACAGCAACGTGGTCCGATTTCCAAGCAGCGCAATGCCTGGTTGCAGCCGGGGTTGATCGAGGCCGCCAAATTGGCGCCGCTCTGGAACCCGCAACTGGCGGCAGTGCATGCCCACGCATTGGAGCGCGGACATGCCAATCGAGCGACCTTGCAAGTGGCGCGAAAGCTTGTGGCTTACCTGCTGGCTGTGGACAAGAGTGGTCAACCCTTTCAGGTACACACCCCGCCTCCGCCGGCAAGCACCCAGGCAAGGAAGAAGCTACCGAGAAGGAGCAAGAGAGCAGCTGCTTTAGCACCGGCTGCTTAAAGCGAAACACACCGCCGGCTTACGCTCCTACCGTCAGGTTCATAAAGACCGAGCATGTCAGTGCGAGTTTTCTGAGGCATGCCGATCTTTCCTCCGATGGTCACTCTGTTTGGCGCAACACTGAGGGGAATCTGCCGTCGCAGATTCCCCTCAGGACACATCGGTGGGATGAGTCGGATCGAGTATTCCTGGCAGGTTGCTCTCCAGCAGAGCCTGCTTCCGCTTCCTCGATCCGCCCAGCCTACCAGAGTTTATGTTCGATCTGTCAGCGATCCACCGGCCGGTCCTTGCGTTTCGTGGTCTGTGCGCGGGAACTCCGGTTCCCAATACACCTTACCGTCTGTTTCAAGGTCGGCCGGTTTACCATAACTCAATCTTCGTGGACGACGCCTAACCAGCGTTGTTCCCGCAAATGGATGTCTGGCCACGCTGCCATTGCGTTGGTCTCGCTAAGAGATCGAGGACCGTTCGCAACGCCAACTATCGATCCGCTCGGAGAACCTATTCCGCCGAGTCGAGGGGAATCTCCGTTTCCCCTTGACTTTTACCTATCATGGATGTCCACGAAACCTCCACGAAACCTCACAATCTGTTGCAGCAAAGCATCCAACGACACAGTGTGGAACTGATAGGGTATTGCCTGATGAGCAATCACATCCATCTGGTTGCCGTCCCCCATCAGAAGGATGCCCTGGCGCGCAGCTTGAAGGAAACACATGGCCGGTTCGCCTCCTACTGGAACTCGATCAATCACTCCAGCGGCCAGGTGTGGCAAGGACGCTACTATTCCTGCCCGCTCGATGAGGGGCACCTCTGGGAGGCTTTGCGTTACACCGAACTCAACCCAGTCCGTGCCTCTCTAGTGAGCCGCGCTTCCGATTGGCCATGGTCTTCCGCGGCTGTTCATTGCGGTGCCGCACCGGCAGGCCCTTGGCTGGACATGGATCGTTGGCAGCGCCGTTGGTCCACCGATCAATGGCGCGCTCACCTAGAGACCACTCAGGAAGAAGCCAATCTACAGGCCGTTCGTAATAGCACATACAGCGGCCGGCCGCTTGGCTCGGCAGAATTTATTCGCGCGCTGGAGAGGCAAGCCCACCGAGCGTTAACTCCGCAAAAGCCCGGACCCAAGAAGCGGCCGCAGTCCAGCCGCGAGCAGGCCATTTTCTCCTTAGATTCCTTCTGAGCCTCTGCACCACCAGATTTCGAGTGTCGGCCCGCGGCGAAAATTGGCTGGAAAACCATGTTGTTCGTTACCAAAGCGTCGGAAAGAGCAATGCCGAGCAACCTCCCTCGCCGTCGGACTCAGCAGCTTTCCCGGAGTTCGGGTTGATTGGCTGAGCGCTCTTCTCTGCGAGGGGTTACTTCGTCTGTCCTGCATCTCCCCTGTCCTGCATCTCCCCGCCTGCATCTCCCATGTCCTGCATCTCCCAAGCCGAACTTGTGTTCTGCTGTTGGGCCTTTAGTGGGAGAGGGGAAGCAGAGGCGCTGAGGCGCTCCCTCGTCCTTTTATTATCGAAAGCATTTCATCGTCAAGTCTATCGGGTAGCGAAGAGAGGAATTCGATATCGTCTTCCTCCTGACGCCGCTCCCGCTCCATCAGTGGATCATCATCATTTCTCTTGTCTTCTTCCGCGGAAGATATGATTGACTGTTCCAAGCTTGTCAGGTACAGGTCCACGGAATCTCGCGCCAGAGATAGGACGTATGTTAAGTGATCCGTTTGATTGTCGCGCGTATATTCTAGGAGCTCATCCATTGCGAGTGCCGCATTAAGCGCGTACGAAGTGAGAGCGTGAGAGAACTTCTCAGTGTCCGGTATATTTTGGGTACAGGCTTGACGTAAATCCTCGTCAATGAACCCATTCTGCACTGCTCTCCAAGCTGCGCCTTTGGCCTGCAAATAACAGGATGCGTCGAAGCTAGTCTCTTTCGAGAAGGCAATCAGGTCCGGTAACATCCTCTCAAAAACCAACAGACCGAAAGCGAGCCGTTTCTTAGGAATCAGCGTTGATAATCGCGTTGATGTTTCTTCGTCGATCATTGTGCTCCTCATCATTTTAAAACCACGTCCGCAGGGCGCTCAATGCTGCAATGCCGGCATCCCTTAGGAATTCGGCGCAGGATGGGCAGATTCCCCTACTTGCCGCGACGCCTGTAGGGTTAAGCCCCAGCTGCTTTGCAGCGCTTACTCCGGTGACCTCTGCGTGCCCTGCACCTTTCGCGGCAATTTCACCGTCCTTCAAGAGGGCTCTAACGGCCGGTCGCAATGCATTTTCGCTCGAGCTTACTATCGTAGTACCTTCCTGAGTTTCAGTCACCGCAATGGTTACGAAGTCTTTTGTCTTTCCCATTGCATTCGCAAGTTCGGTAGCACGAGATAGCGCTGCACCTGCTTCTGCCAGCTCTCCCAAACCGTCGGTACCAAATAGAAGTGCTGCTTGCACACTTAGTGAGCCCAGGTCCGCCAATGTTGGAGCTTTAGATGGATCGACACCGGGTGCACCAAAAGCCTGCGGTGTTCCGCCCCCACATCCGTGTTGCGCACATGGAGATTGGGCCTGTTGTTGCTGGGCGTTACTGATGCCGTGAGTGCTATTCCAGTCGTTGATGAGTTGGCATTCGAAGCCGCTGCAATGCCCATCGGGATCCACTCGCGTCAGTGGATTGTTCCGCACATACGCATACAAATTGAGACTCTGCGGGTCGGCGAGCTGGGCATACGGTACGTCCTCTGGCTTGTCGCTCCAGTCCGGGCTAAGGAATCGGCCCATCGTTGATGCAAAATACCTAGCCCCGAAATAATCATTTCCTGACTCGACGTCTCTTTCTTTGCCGGTGAAGTGGTGCTCTGTGGGGAACTGGAGGGAGTTGGTGCAATTGAGCGCATCGCCGAACGGCAGGCTGGCGCAGGTCTGTTCCAGCACCCCGGCATAGTCTGTCTGCGCCCGCCGCGTGCCCAGCGGGTCATTCAGATAGAAATGCAGCCCGTCGTTGTCATAGGTCGCGATCAGTTGGCCCAGCGCATAGACATTGGTATGCTGCCAAGCCATGACGCCGCTCGCGTTCATACCCATCTCGGTCACCTGTTCGCCCGACTGTCCGAGCACGTAATCGCTCATCGGCTTGAACCCATTCACCGTCGGATCGCAACTCCACGCCGTAATGCGGCCCTTGGCAATCTGCTGCCCCTGTGCATTGTAAATGTACCCGCTCAGCTGCGGTGAGCCGGCCTCCGTGGCCACAGCGCAAATCTGGCCCTCGCCGTCGTACAGATACTGGTTCACGCCATCGTTCAGAATGTTCCCCGCCGCATCGTACACCACTCCCGCCGTCGCCTGTTGCGTGTTCGAAAACCGGTTGTTGTTACCTGTCGAAACGTGCGCCCAGACACCATCGTACGACGCGCTCGTCTGTGGCGTGCACGCCGGTGGTCCGGCGGCAAAGGCGGCCGAAGAGATCCCCTGCAAGGTGCGGTTGCCAAACCCATCGTAGCTCCAGCAATAGTAGCTCGTCGAGGTGCTCGACACGGGCAGATTCGTGGCACTGGCAAGCCGGTTCAGGGTATCGGGCGTGAACGTCCAATGGCCCATCACCAGGTCATTCGACGCAAGCATGTTGCCGACATGATCGTAGCCGTCGCTATAGCTGTAGACCAGCTTGCCCGCATCGGTGCCCGCCGCCGCGCCGCCATCCAGGTTTCCGCTGATCGGAGCACTCGGAAACGAAGGCCCGGCGAAGTCGGTCGAGTCGTAGGTCGCGTCACTGATCGAATAGGTGATCGAATCGCCCGCAACACCCGGGGTCACCGCGGTGATGAAAAGTGCGTCATCGACCGCGGTCACCTTCACCGGCGTTCCCGATGCGCCGTTCACCGCAGTGGCCAGTGCTGAGGCAATGGTCGTCGGCGTCGAGCTCTGTCCGTAACTGACCGTCGCCAGCGTCGTCGTGTTGGCCACAAAAGAGACCGTACCCGAATCGTAGGTGGTAGTGCCTTGTGAGACTGTGATCGCTACCGACACCGTGCTTGGCCTGTAGTCGATCGTGTCTGTAGGCGTAAAGGTCGCGGTCAGCAGGTGGGGACCCAGCGTGAGCACCGTCCCCAGGCCGGGCGAGTACACAAATGTGCCCGCGATGGTCGACGTCGCATTGAGCTGGGTAGCACTCAGGGCGGCGCCCTTCGCGATGTCCGCGGGCTGCGTCCAGGTGACCGGCGCCGGAGCGGGATTCACCGTAAGTAAAACCTCCGCCGTTTCTATGCTGTAGTCGGATGAGGTCGGCACAAACAAAGCGGACAAATTGTAGGTTCCCGCCTTCAGAACCGTGCCCACTGCTTCTGAATAGGTGATGGTTCCCGCAATTCCATTCGAGGATGCATCGAGCTGGGCCGCACTCAAAGCAGTGCCGTAATAAATGGGCGCCGGCGTAAGCCAGGTAAAGCTTGGTGTTTGCGCGATCGCACCCACCACCCTGACACGCGCCTCGCCATAATCCGCGATATACATATTTCCGTTGGCAGCCACCCTCACACCAAGTGGCTCAAGTAACTCGGCAGTGGTTGCCGGTATTCCATCCCCGTTATACCCAGCTTTTGCTGTACCTGCTACGGTTGCGATCAGTCCCGTTGCGGCGAATACTTCCCGCACCCTGAAGTTGCTGCTGTCGGCGATGAATAAGTCCCCGGTGCTATTGAGCGAAATACCCTCGGGGCCGGACAGCTCTGCGCTCGCAGCCGGACCGTTGTCCCCGGAGTAACCTGCTAGGCCGTTCCCCGCGTAGGTCGTAATGATCCCTGTGGCCGCATTGATTTTGCGCACTACATTGTTGAATGAATCTGAAAAATAGACATTCCCTGACGCATCGACCACGATTCCGCGCGGATACTCGTCCCCGAAAAGGGGGTCCAACCATGAAGGATCTACTCCGAGACCTTCGACGAAAGAGCAGGATCGCGAAGTGCCGCCTCCAGGAACTCAGGCCACGACTTGGGATTTGGTTTCTTGCGGACATGAGCGTGGTAGCGCCCTGACTCTGGTCCCCAGTCGAAGTAGACCCCGTATTCGCTATCCTGGATTTGCTTTGCAATCGGCTCCGACATCGATAACCCAGTAACAGAAAGCAGGAGAGGTTGCTTCCGTCCGACCAGAGATGCGTAAACTTCGACCCTGTACTCACCTGGAAGAAACTCGAACTGTGTGCCATCTGCAGGCAGCAGAAAGTGGTGGCCGCAGGTCACGCCATTCTCCCCCACGTATAACCCACTGCCACGGGCAAGGGACGCTTCGCCGTAGACCCAGATATTGAAGGTTTGGATTGACTCGCCGCGCCGGAGTTTCACGAACATGCTCTCGACGATCTGGCCGCGTTTTGCGGTGCAGTAGAGCAGGGTTCGAAGATAGACTTTCGGAGAAGAATCAACCGAACCATCGGCTCCGAAGTAGATTGTAGTGGGCCGAGTCATTCGGACCGTCCCACGTCGGAACAAGGTCAGCCATGCGGTGACCATTGAGATGGTCAACGCCAGGGTCGAGGTGACGACGCTAATCGCCGGGGGCATGCCTAGTCCGTGGATCCAAAAAGTAACGACTCTCACAGCCTATCAGGGCAGATGGCAGCGTGGCCAGACATCCATTTGCGGAAACAACGTCGAGAAGACGCCGTCCACGCAGATTGAGTGAAAGCAAGCCGGCCGACCTTGAAACAGACGGTAGGGTGCAACCCCAGCAGCGACCACGCGAGTGCTAAATTGGCACAATCATACTTGCAACGATGTTGGAAATCTTCCTCCTATCACGCCTTGAGATTCGCACACAATCTGCCACTCATCCCTGTCCGGATCGTCTACCGGTAGCTCTAGTATCCAGCTCTCGTCCCATCCACCTCCAACTCCCTCAACGATCAGCGAGCTACCATCAGAGAGGTCTAGAGTCAGAGTTCCCTTTTCGCTAACCTCTAGTGAGGCAATTTCCTTGCCCAACTTCGTCATGAGGATACTTGCCTGCATCGGGCCTTCAACGGCAATCGGGGGTATACCCTTCAACGGAAAAGCCTCGACCAGAGCGTCCCAACCCGGCTGCGTCCCAATCCTCCATATGCCCCGCAGACGAAGACAGAACAGCGAAGGAATCCGCAGGTTGTGGAACATCTCATTCAGTGCAGGGTGCCGTGTGGCCTCGTCGCGCTGAATTCTCAAGACGAACTCGGACCAAAACTCGAAATTCGCAATGACAGAGTTCTGAAGAAGGAGCTTCAGACGTTTCACGTATTCATTCGTCATTACTTCACCTCAGTGTGGATGTTTGTAGTCGTTGGGTATGTGGTTGTCGTTCTTATCGTTCGTCGCTTTGCCGTCAGGAGTCTTCGGGCTATTTGTGCCTGGATGAGTGATTACCGTGCGGGGACCATGGCTAGAGCTTCCATCCATCGTTCTCACATCGACCGGTCCGTTGGTGGTCTTAACACCGGATTGGATTGTTCCCGTTTCGCCACCGGGGCCGGTCACCGGAGTCGTAGTGACACCGGGTGCGCTGGACAAGCTGTCGCGTACTCTTCCGGGATCGGTGGCGACGGCGGTACCTCCCGGTGTAACCACAAAATCAGCGTCCTTCTGTCCAGGTTGGGCATTCGCACCCGTCGAAGACGTGTTGCTCGAAGAAAAGATGTTGTTTGTGGCGCTGACGATGGCGCTTCCGAGCCCCGCCCCTAAGGCCGCGCCGCCAGCCCCACCTAATACAGCTCCTTCGAATCCTCCTCCCACTGTCCCGAAACCGGGGGCAACCAACGTGCCTCCTCCTGCGCCGACGACCGCTCCGACAAGTCCCCCGACTATGCCTCCAGCAGTGGTTGTCGTTGCAATAATGATTGAATCGGGATCGCAGCAGTGTCCGTCACTGTCGGCGTGACCTAATGGATTGTTCTTCACGTAGCTATAGAGGTTTAAGCTCTGCGGATCATCAAGGATCGAGTACGGCACAGCCTCTGGTTTGTCTGCCCAGTCCGGCGACATCCATCGGCCCATGCTGCTCGCATAGTACCTAGCCCCGAAGTAGTCGTTTCCAGATTCGGTATCGCGTTCTTTGCCGGTGAAGTGGTGCTCTGTGGGGAACTGGAGGGAGTTGGTGCAATTGAGGGCATCGCCGAAGGGCAGGCTGGCGCAGGTCTGTTCCAGCACCCCGGCATAGTCTGTCTGCGCCCGCCGCGTGCCCAGGGGGTCATTCAGATAGAAATGCAACCCGTCGTTGTCATAGGTCGCGATCAGTTGCCCCAGGGCATAGACATTGGTATGCTGCCAGGCCATGACCCCGCTGGCGTCCATGCCCATCTCGGTCACCTGTTCACCCGATAGTCCCAGCACGTAATCGCTCATCGGCTTGAACCCATTTACCGTCGGATCGCAACTCCAGGCCGTGATGCTGCCCTTGGCAATCCGCTGCC